>Ga0214545_1005861_pt1 | contig 21863 bp, 11 predicted proteins | sample CNSS4metaG_FD_160064 | JGI IMG/M metagenome (GOLD analysis project Ga0214545, IMG submission 160064) | Root nodule microbial communities from cowpea collected in UCLA plant growth center, Los Angeles, California, USA - CNSS4 | ecosystem: Host-associated > Plants > Roots > Nodule | place: USA...
AGGAAAGTCAAAATGCAGTACATCAATAATGAATTCTACATCAGAAATTCCAAAAAATAACTAAGACGTTTGTAGCTGCTATCATGGCCTCCTCCTAATCTGTAATTTCATCATAAACTGCTGAGATGGTTCTTCTGGTGTTGGTAGTGGTGTTGCTTGACTCACCACTTCAGCAGTTGGTGCATTCTCAGCAGTTTGGGCATCTAGTGTAGTTTTAGTAGGTGTTGTAGTCTGCTCATCCACAGGCTTATCTGGGCAATTGTTCTTGTTATGTCCAATCTGACAGCATATGCTACATTTTTTTCTATGACCTCCTTTGCTGATTTGTGTGTTATCCTTTCTCAATTCTCACTCTTCAAACCTTCTTTTTTTCTTGGGACAACAACATTGAACCTATCATCACTCATTGCCTAAAGTAAATTAAAGAGATAAAAAAGATGTATTATTAAGCCTACTTTAACGCAATGGCGAACCACTGCTACAATCAATTGCAAATAAAATAATGGGGATCATTACACCAACACCAACAACTGAAAAACAAACCAACTAAAATAATACCCCACTGAACCCCACCTACAGACACAAACTACACAAAATCATGGAAGTAGTTTAGAAACCATGCAGAACATCACAACAATCGAAAGATAAACAAACCCCAAAATAGAATTACGAAAACCCTAACCCACGAACAAACACAACACAGAAAACCCTAACCCCACTTACCTTGTTGATGATGATTAACTAAAAAATTGAAATGAAGAGCGCAATTGCAATCCAATGATGAAATGGCAAGTATTAGCTGCTTCCTCTGCAAATCCGAGCTCAAGAAAGACGAAGATGAAGAAATTACCCTAATTGCAAAATTTCTCCTAAATTAAAAAATTAACGTTAATTAGCCATATGTACAGTACACGTAATACACCCTAATACAAACCGTGCCACTTGTACAATGCTCCGTTAATGATTTAAACGGCATTACAGAAAAGGACCAAATAAAACACGAATTGCGAAAATGAGGACCATTTAAACATTCGGTAAAAATGAGGAACATTTTAAACATTCTGTCAAAATGAGGACCATCTGCAACAAACACTACGAAAATGAAGACCAAAAATGTATTTAAGCCTATATTTTAAAATATAAAATTTATATTTTAGAATTTGTAATCAAATACAAAATAAAAAATACATTGCAAAATACAAAGTATATATTTCAAAATATACAATCCAAAATATAAATAATATATTTCAGAATATAAAATTTAGAATGTAAAAGTTTTATTTTATAAAGTACAAATTTATTTTTTGTATTATGCATTTTAAAATATAAATTTTATATTCTAAATCGTACATTTTATAAATTTTAAAATATAATCTATAATACTAATTTATATTTCAGAATTCAGAATATAGTACATCCTTAAAGGTATTGATATTAAATAATTCCGAACTGAAATGAACTTCTTAAGAAAGTTGAAGTTTAGGTGGACACATTGAAATCATTGAAATCATGGAGGTGCATGATGAAACTGTCCAATATTACCACAGTTTGGGCTGTGTAAGGCCTTGTCTTTATTTATTAATTGTAAGCCCATTTTTTACATAATGTCTTCCAAAACCCTAACGAGTAAAAACCCTAAATCCAAAATCTAGTCCCTAGAACCTTCCATCCTGATCGCGAAACCCCTGGTTCCAGTGTTTTAAGAATAGTGAGTCCTCTCTAAACCCTAATATCAACTATACTGTTAATTGCAGAGAATAGGAGGAGGAGATGGCGAAGCGTTTGATTCCCACCTTCAATCGCATTCTCGTAGAGAAAATTGTTCCCCCTTCCAAGACTAGCGCTGGCATTCTCCTTCCTGAGAAGTCTTCCCAGGTTTTTCCTCTCACCGTTTTGCTTTTGTGTGATTATTCTTTTTGTTTTTCTCTCAACAGTTGAACCAAGTTTTTTGTGTTGCGTTGAAACAGCTTAATTCCGGAAAGGTGATAGCGGTTGGTCCCGGATCACGAGACAAGGCAGGGAACTTCATCCCGGTGTCCGTCAAGGAAGGTGATCGCGTTCTGTTGCCTGAGTACGGTGGCACGCAAATCAAGCTCGATGACAAAGAGTATGTGTCATTTTGGATCTGTTTTCTTGTTGTATTTGAAGCTCTTTCTATTGAAATTTTATGTATCGCATCCTTTCCTTCTTGCAGGTTCCATTTGTTTAGGGATGAAGACATATTGGGCATTCTGCATGAATGATGTTGCATTTGTATTCTGAAAATAATTTCTTTCTTTATTGTATAAGAATGCAACCCGTTGCAAATGAGATGCAAACAATCTGAGAATATTATGGAATTGTATTCTGAAAATTTCAATGGAAATGGTAGTGTGGAAATAGTCCTCTTATCCTTATTTAGCAGCTGGTCTTTTATGTCTTTGCTCTTTGTAATCAACTCAACTCATCAGTGAAAAACATTTAACATTTCTTTAAATGGAAATTTGGTTGTTCTAGCTGAGATAAAAACAAGTAGAATCAGTGGTCAGTAGTAGGTGCTTTTTGATGGAGGAATCCAATAGTGTGAACAAATTTGGAGATAGAAGTGATGTAAACCTACGGTTAACAGCATTGTAGTATGCACAGATAAGTGTTAATCAGCTAGGTCTATGAGCAATGAAATTTGTTTTTACTAGGTTGTCGAGAGAAAGGGAACTAGGGATGGTAATCATATGAGAAATGCAGATCACTGGTTCTGTCATAATTAATTCTACAAATGGAGTTTTTTTTTTTTCAGTAGATAGATAGGTCCAAATCAATTCACATTTTAAACCATGAATAACTAACCTACAAAACCCGAAATCCACTCTGAAAATTCTGAAGTGTTATCGGTAACTGAAGTTCGTTATGATTGATTCCAGCGTATCTAAATGCTTAGAGACAGGTTTTGTGAAAAAATTATCTTCGTCCTTACACCACAAACGTATACCCTTGCAATAATATTGTTTCTTCAGCGTTAAACTCAACCAGTTCAAGCCTTACCAATTGTTATACAAAAGTTACTATTTTACTCAAAAAATCATAAACCTTTTTCCTTTGCAAAATGAGGTTTTTCGTGATGAAAACTCAAGCTCTAACTCCTCATCTTTCAGATTTTACAAGGTCAAAGAATTTTGAATCAAAAGCATTTAACATCATCTGCGATTTAGTTGCATATACAATATACCATAATAAAGAAAGCCAGGGAAACTATACTTGTATTTGCTCATAGAAGTGTAGGCAATCACTGACAATAAAAATCTAAAACACTAAACAAAAAACAATGATCCTAATTCTTAACCCTTTTTTTCACTTGTACTCGAAATTGGGGACAGGAGGCGCATCGAAGCTCTCCAAAACCTTGGTCTCGCTTCCCCCGCTGGACGCAGGCTCGTTCTTTTTCCCGTCGCCGAACCACCCGCCGAACCACGACGGCGGAGAAGCGGTCTGGCCAGGTAGTTCGTTGGGAGGGATCTGACCCGGTAGCTCGTTGGGAGGGAAACCGTCGTCGACGATGATGGGCATCGGCTGCTGCGCGCTGAGGAACTTGTTCAGCATGATGCCGGCGCCCTCGATGAGAGCGAGGAGGACGCCGCCGAACGCGGCAGCGCGGGAGGCGGCGGGGAGACCCTGGCGCATGGAGAGGAAGCCGCCGGTGGCGGCGCCAGCGACAATGGAGTTCCAAGGGTCCTCTTTCTGGCGGAGGTAGACCATGGTGCAGTCGAAGGTGGAGAAGAGGCCGCCCCAGACGGCGAAACTGCCACCGACGCGCGGCACGTTAAGGCGCACGGCCTGCGAGGCGGCTACCACACGCGCTCCCGTGGGCGCGTTGTAGAGTCCCTTGAGGAAGTGGAAGGCGGAGCCACCGACGGCGCCCATGCCGAACGCGCCGCCTATGTCGTCTAGGATCCGATCAGGACAAGGTTCCCGTGATGTCTCTGGCGTTCCCATCTCCTCTCTAGGGCTTTCTTACTGATTTCCCCAACTATTCTATTGTTCGCAATCCAAACATCTTTGAAGTGAAGCTACTTATAACTACGGGTATCAGGCGGGTATGACCGGGTTCGGATTTAAAATGGATTTCCATATGGACCCGTTTCCACCGCCAAACTATTTATGTTGCCACCCTGAAATTTCCAATGTCTTTTTATCGTTGCAATTTATCTTTCTGATCCAATTTCGTTGACAATATTTTCCATGGCACAATGATATCTTATTCAAAAGTGAGAAAAAAAGTGGTTGATGTTTATAAGAAGGGAAGATGACCAAGAGATGACTTCCATTAAAAGTTGTCGTGTGTAATGGGAAAAAAACATTTGATAGATGGATAATAGGAAAATAGAGAGATTATTGCTGTGTAATCTAAGTTACACAATGCTTGATGCATTATTTTTATAAAATTTAAAGAGTAAAATCCACTTATTTCAAGAATAAATTAAATAAATTACTCTTACTTTTACTTTTTCTATTTTATTTTATGCTAATATAGTAAATTAATTAAGTGATAGGTACTGCATATTAGTTCCCTTTTATAAATACATTAATACATTTGGATAAAATGTACCTTGACTTAGTAATTATCTATCCTCTCTATTAATGTTGGTTAAAAGAAATAAAAAAGGAAGAAATTTTTTTCCTATTCACCATCAATAATATTAATAATTATAATATATAATAATAATAATAATAATAATAAAGGAAATTAAATTAAACATGTGTGTACATTTTTTCGTACCATATCTCATTATCACCGTCTTTAATATTTATTTAAACAGATAATTTTTTTATTTTATCTTTTGACTAAATGAAGAGTTAAATAAAAGGTTGGATTTTCCAAACACATAGATGTTGAATCAAATATTTTTTTTTTCTAAAAAAGATTAAATATTTAAATAAATATTAATATTTAATTTGAATTTATTTAAGTAAAACAAAATATACATCTTTTATTCATATTTATGCTTAATTATTTTCTCTGTGTGACTTTCAAATTTAGAAGGAAGAATATTTTATTTCTCATACTTAGGTATTAGACTTATATGTCCACAAGTTTGTTTACTATTTATGAAAATATTAAAAAGTTAATTTGGGGAAATAAATCCCAATGATGATAATAGGATTTATTCTAAAAACATAATTCTGACATTAACAACAAATAATTAGTTGTGATAGAGAATAACACTTAAACATTCATAAAATACACATTAAGTTACTCAATTCTTAACTTGGATATACTTTTTTCAAACTTGATACCGTTGTTCAGGTCCTATGTGAGTATATTTGCAAATTGATTTTTAATGGACACATATAGAGTGCAAATCAAGAATAGTAATTCCTACACCCTTTATCACCACAAAATTTCTCCAAAAACAATAATTCACAAGAAAAATAAGAAAATAGTTCAAAAATTCTAATAAAACTATGACTAACTAGGTGACTACAAAAAATCGAATGCACACAAATTCACTTAAACATTCACATCTCCCTTGCAATGGCACCCTTTGATAAACCTCTTGTTGCCTAGAGATTTATGCAAAAACTTAGTTTTTCCACTAATTTGATATAATGGTTGTTCAGGTAAGAAACAATAGGCTTCCAAACCAAAGACAGTAAAAAGAACTTCTCATGACTTTGAATGATTATAATAATAATTACACTAAGACAAAAATAATTTCGTCTTTTGGCCAAAGGAGTGATCATTTTATTTATAGAAAAGATAAATACAAATTGTTTCTATTTTCCATAAAAATTCGGGAGTATCTTTTTTACAAAAGTAATGACCCAGTAAACCAAATATAACCTTCCTATGAATCACTCAACCAATATCTCGCTTTGGATCTCTCCCTCTAACCAACAACCTATTAACTATTTACCTGGCCTCCCCCAACAACTTGGTCTTCTAGTGTTATTAAGAGTGTTTTGTAGCTAAATCCTTATGACGAGTCAGCTAGGCCCACAACCACTTTCAAGCTCGACCTACGACCCATTTTGATGAACCTCGTCGTTTTCCCTATGAAGGATTGTGAGTTCAGCCTAAACACACATTTATAAAGGTTTACTACCCTTGAACGCTACACAACCCTCCAACCTCGAGTAGCCAACCTTTGGGCATGAGAAGTTTTCCATTGATCGTCCATGACATTGCATTTTCCCAAACTCATCATTAGTTTTCATCTACTCTGACATGTGTATGACTCTTGATGCATTGTCAAACTTTGAATTTACGGCTCAAATTAACCCTTCACTTAGTAATCATTTCATATTTCTTCTTCCACGACCCTCAAATTCTACTTTCTCCTTCGTGCATTTGTATCTTCTTCAACCTTTATGGATTATGTAACATCTCAGTCAGTTATTACTAATTTAAATAAGATAAAGATAAAAGAAAATATAAAATTGCATTTATGTCAATGTCTTTCCCAAAACGTGGAAAATTAAAATAAATTTATTAAACGTGTCCGAATAAAACCATAAAGTTCCAACAATTACTACAAACTCATAATACAGTAAAAATACTGTTTACAAAAATTCATGAAAGAAAAATCATAAATCAATGAAACTCCATGAAACTTTTCCGAGCTAGCCCCTCTCCAGCTCTATGCCTCACTAGAACCACCTGCAACATCATCTGCTCTCGTGTTACAAATTACATGATCATTGTCAAACACAAGCAAATAAGATGAGGGTGAGCTAACACACACACACCCGTGTGTGTGTGTGTGTATATATATATATATATATATATATATATATATATACACACACACACACACACACACACACACACATATATATATATATATATATATATATATATATATATATATATATATATATATATTAATAATACAAATGAAGGTAGCATAAAATGCAAGTTTTTCCATCAATCACAAAAAGCAAAACACATAGAAATAACTAAAAATAGAAAGTTTAAACACTCCATTTTTTTGACAAGTGGCAACGCCTGGCTCTGACACGTGTCATCTCCTTTGCTAAAACCCTAATTCTTTCACTCTCAACTCTTCTCTCACTCTCTGCTGCCTCACTCTCAACCTTTCTCTCACCATTTGCTGCCTCACTTTTCTCTCAACTTTTCTCTCACCCTCACTGTAACATCCCGACCAGATATTACGGATTTAAATAGTAAAAATAAGAAATATTACGTCAACCTTATTTAATAATGCATCATTTCCCAAAATGCGGGAAATTTAAAACATTTTATTATTTCCAATTAAAATCCAAAATCCATAGTTTATAAAACTGGAAATAATATAAAAGCCTCTCATAGGAGCTTACAACTTATTTCAAATAAATAAATAAAAAATACAAAACTCCCAAGCTTTCCCCGCTTCGTGGCTAAGTCTCACCAGAACCACCTGCAACAACATCATCTACTCACGTGTACCGCGTACACGATCATCGCCAAACACAAGCAGATAAGGTGAGCTTAACAGAATAAACACACACACACACACACACACACACACACACACACACACACACACACATATATATATATATATATATATATAACACTTATTTACATATATATCATACAATCACCCCAAAGGAATTCCCCATTTGATTCCATATCACATGGCCACAACCATGTTATTCGTGTTCTACATCTTCTAGTGATTACTTCAAGATGACTTGCTGCCATACCTATCAGCCACAACCAATAGAGCACGTGTGGGAAACCAGGTCACAGATCACACACCGTAACGCTAGGTGGAGTTCCCAAATACGACAATAGTCGTAACATCCCAAGACTACAAAACTTGTCAACTACTACTGAGGATAGCAATCTATCTGGACCCATCCGTACTGGCCACAACCAGCACACTCACACCGGTAACACTCGCAAACCTGAGCTCAACTCAAGGGTTCCTCGTGTTCATCCGCCATCCTGAGCTCAACTCGAGGGATGTCATTCCGAGCTCAACTCGAGGAATGCCACGTGCTTAACCCATATCCCGAGCTCAACTCAAGGGATACATTCCGAGCTTAACTCAAGGAACACCAACAATCCAACATTTAAAGCATCCTAAAAGCCTTGTAGATCACACATGCAGTACCAGCAACCAAAGGCTGCTGCAGCAAAATTGCCTGGCGGGAGACACGTACCGCCAAGCGCATTTGCTTCCAGATCGCCTAGCAGGTGACACGTATCGCCAGGCCCATAGCGCCTCTGAAAACACCATCGCTGCCGTCATCGCCTGATAGAACTCCCTCTTGCCACTAGGCGCGCGAGGTCTAGGAGCCCACAATTGTTGACCCTATCGCTTGGCGGTGTTGATTTTATCGCTAGGCGCCACACCAGGACATGGACAAATACTGGTTTTTGTTGCTCCAATTCTGCTGACACACTCTCACTAGGCACCAAATACCACAATGCTCTTCACCAGGTTTTCTCATTTCATGTCCACTTAATGCACTTGTCACCAAGCTACTTATTACCATTTATATTCGTGAGTCCAAGATTTCTCAATAATGAAACTTAGTTAACCTACCATATTTGCTAATTCATAATTTGCCACTGTTATTGTTGTGCGCTTGTTATCTGCTAATTACCCAATCATTAGCTGAGTTCCCAACAGATATCATAAGACATAACCATAATTCCTAATCATTTTTATACCATTCCTCCAACTCAAAGATTCCAATTAGCTTTATAAATCAACTTTGCTCTTTTAACCCCTTATCATGACTAATGCCATTGTGTTTATACCATACTTATTTCCCATTTTGCTCTGCGACTATTAGTGCCTTACACTAACATTCTTTTTCCATCTAATTCCTACATTCTACACTGTCCTACTATAATACCTCACATTCCTAACCAATTTTCACAATTTATTCATCCCACTCAAGCTTATAACCTTTCCTAGGTGTCCATTAACCAATGCAATAGAAACAACTTCATGTAATTCTTGCCTTATACCTTGGTCTAGCTAGTCCCTGTTTGAATTGTAAACACTGTTGTTTTAGCATTACTCCATTCCTTTACCACAATTTAATAACTCTTATCACTTCTTTTCATTACTTAACATCCTAATATCATCTCCATAAAACTCCTCTCTATGTATTTATTTCCTTATCCATTAGTCCTAACTGCCCCTAATTTTCCCAAGCACCACAACAATCCCACAATTTACTCCCTCTACGATGGCGCCTGACGGGTCAATCCTTGCCGCCAAGCGGTGCATTCTATTCTGGAAAAATTTCAGAATTTCCAACTCTGCACAACCCCTCCTAATAGCTCCTCAATGCGTTTCTATGCCTATTCTCATCGTTCATCTCGTGAACTTAATAACAGGCTTACCAATAATCAAATTTAATTATATTCAACACAATAATAATTGTATCCAATTCATCCAGACTCCAATCGTCAAGCCTAAACTCACATTCATACCATGTTCACTCAATTGAACCCCAAACTCTACGAATTTAAGAAATGTATGATGTCGAATTATTCACAATCATTAAGACATGATTTTCTTCCGATCAAAATCCTCCTAGAACACTAAAATACCCAAAATCGAGCCAAAATGCTCGCGTCGCCTGGTGGTTCGGCCGCCACTGCCAGACTCTTCATCCAAAACCCATAAACTGGGTGAAATAACTTTGTGTCGCCTGGCGGTCGGGAGCTTACCGCCAGGCGGTTCCTCTTCAGGAACCCAAAACAGGTGAAAAACTTATGTGCCGCTTGGCGGCTATGAAGAGCCCGCTAGGCGGTTTCTGGAAAATTTCTAGAAACTCGAAAAACGCAACCAGAACGAGAGACATGCATACAATTAATACCAATCATTATACAATTCATGCTCATACATAAAAATTAACGCGTAAACTTCTCTAAGCTGAAATTCCTTTGCTTAAAATATAGTGCTTGAGTCCTTTCCTTGATTTCCAATAGTTCCTCTAAGTTCTTCCACTGTCTAGCCCCTCAATTCCACTCCCTAACCATTGTTTCTCTCTAATTTCGTGCAGCTCTCACTACCCTCAAATGTCCAGACTCAAAAACCTTCCTCTCTCTCAATTAGCCTTTTATTTGTGTTCTTAATGCATGATTAATTACCAAAAACGAAAATAGGCTTAATGGTAATGTTAATTACCATTCAATGGTCCTTTATGGTCTGTTTTTCAGCCACTTCTAGGTTGTCCATTCATCTAGGGTTTCCTTTAACTCTTCATATTCAAACCCAAAACTAAAATTAGCAAAAATAAAGTTTAATTTGAGTTCTCCAAGACTTGAACCCACAACCATGCCAATGCCAAGTCAATGCTAAACCATCAAGTCAATTCATGTTTCTTGCTAACTAATATAATTCAATGATTATATCCTCCCACAACATGATCACATAAAAGAATAATAACAAATAAATAACACATAAATAACACATAAGACTTGAACCCAAGTCCTCTGATACAATCAAGTACTCCCAACCACTTAATTAATTAAATTCCACGGGTCTTACACTCACCCTTCGTTGCCTCACTTTTCTCTCAACTTTTCGCATCCTACTCTCCATATTCATCATTGAAACCCTACCGTTCTCTTACTCCCCAATCATCAACATCTCTCAACTTTTCTCCCAGCCTCAACTGCCTCACTTTTCTCTCAACTTTTCGAATCCTACTCTCCATATTCATCACTAAAACCCTACTGTTTTGTTACTCCCCGATCATCTGAAACCCTACCCTCCTATTACTCCCTAATCATCAACGAAACCCTCTACGAAATGTGTACACTGCATTTTCAGATTTCCATCATATTCGACCACTACTTGGTATGGTTTTGGTGTTTTTTGTGTAGATGATTATTTTTATGTTTTTTCTATCTTCGTTTTTGTTTATTTTTTGGTTATGCCTTCACTAACAAAGAAGAAGATCGGAGAAGTCTTCAAGTCCAAAGATCAGGTTTTGGTTATGCCTTCACCGTTTACTTCTCTTATGCTTTTTTTAACTTTATTTGCTTTGTTCTTTTTGGGTACGCCTTTAGTAAACAGAATGACGAAGAGCTTTCCATGGTATTTTATAGGATGCAAGGTCAAAGAAGATACCCTAATGTTTAGTGATGATTTTTTGGTTAATGTTTTTTATATCGCACTCCTTCTTTATTTTTAGCCTTTGAAAAACACCACTTATTTATTTTTCTATCCCAAACACATCACAGAATTATGCACAAAATGACAATGGTGAGTTTTGTCTGAAGTTAGAACTCATTGGACCTCAACTTTGAAGAAACGCCAAGATTTTAGGTTGAGTTCTGTTTAAAGGCATTCATGAACTTTTTTGTGCTGTAGGAAACTGATATTTTTAAATTATGTGACAGAGCTGCATTTTCAAGCGAGGAGTAGTTGATAATGCTAACCAAAATTTAGAGGTAAGAAAACTCAAAAGCAGAGTGCACATGTGAATTAAATTGATAATGGAATACCTTCAATAAAATTGAGTCCACATAATTGTGGTAGCTATTAAATGCCTTTAACAGTTTCAGCTCCAAGTACATGTCTGCATAATCTAATGTTTTTTTTCATCTTCTTCCATTATTGTTCTTATTGTTGTATTGTTGATTCAAAGATACCATTTTAATTTTTTTCTTCAATTCATTCTGTTCATCTTTCATTGTGCTCAAATTGATTTCTTTTTCACATGCATGGGTGATGGTTGTTGATTTCTTGGTTGTTGATGTTATTGTATTGGATGAGAAGTAATTGTATTAATTTTTAAGTAGTTTTAAAATGGTCTTACTTTTTGTGTTCTTAGTTTTTCTGAAAATGGAAAATAAAAAAGATTGCATAAAGCACACGAGAACGTAATCCACCTCTACATAAGTTAAAACATAAAATGCTTATTATCAAAGTAAACTATTTCTTATATTTCTATTACTATAAGACAAAGTATTTTGTTTTTCTTTAGCATATAAATCTTAAATTTACTCTCGGTTGTTTCCTTTACAGTCACATTATAATTGTTTTGATTATTCCCATGTTTTCATTAAACAATAATTTCAGATTGTTATGGAGTTTAGATTGTTGTTATTACTTTCCCTTGATTCCAAAGTTGATAACAGAGAATTGTTTTAATGTTATGCTAGATTGTTATTACTCAACTTATTCTTTCAGGATTGTATCCAAAATGTCTTCAGATTTGTTCAAAGCTACTACACTTAAATCCAGGTTATGCACTTAAATCCACATAATTTTATTTATATATGTTAGATTTGTGTAACTGATTTGTTTTAACAGGACTTACTCATATTTGTGGATTGGAACCCAAGGTCGATTTGTTGTCTTAGGCAGTGTTGGAATTCAAGGCAAAGGAAGTAATGTTTTTTATGCAAAAGAGAGAATGCTTTATGCAATTTTATGCAAAAAAGATGGTTAGCTGCAATGCTCATGCTTGAGCAGCTCAAAGCAAGAATAAAAGTTGTTCTCCATGGGATTGGATATGAGAACTAATAATGTAGAAGATTTGAAAAACATATATGAAATTAGTATGTATTTGCTTGAGATTGAATTAGACAAAATATGTCCATGCTATCATTTGCTTTCAGACTGCACTTACATTTGCATCAAAACGTATTATCATTTGTGCATTTTACCCAACAATAACATTAATTTTCGTATTATATTTAATTTTACTACAAATACATCAAACTGTATATATGTCTAAAAAAGTAAATATCACTTCTTCATATATGTTAGATATTTTTCTATAACTTTTTCTATAACGATAAAAAGCAATTTGACAATCTCTATAATTTATGTTAGAAATATAATTTGTTTATTAAATTAAAATAATTATATTTTAATTATTTTATTCAACCTTTTATTTTATTTCTAACCTTATTTTTCTTTTATTTTATGTAGGTTTTCCCATATTTTATGTTGGACTCCTCAGTTAACTAAAAGGGTAAAAAATGTACATGACAACATTAGGTCACTTCTTTCCTTTTTCGTCTTTGTATTCTCTTCACACTTTCCTTTTCTTCAAAAGTTCAAACCAAATCTTTATTTCCTTTTTCATCTTACGTTGGAACGATATCTGAATTTCCTTCAAATATGACAACTAAAATTAAATATGACATTTATGTTAAGGTTTGGAAACATTTTTCAATTTATTTCTTATCTGATATAAAAATGCTACATGACTACATCAGGTCACTTCTTTCCTTTTTCGGCTTTCTGTTCTCTCCATACTTTTTTTTCTTCTTTCACTACAAAAAAATACCTCATTAGTAACTAATTTTAGTGACCTAAAGTTATTAGTCACTATAATGACTAATTTAGATACCAATTTACAAAGTAAAAAATTATTGGTTACTAAAACAGTTACTATTATGAATAAAAAATTATAATTGGTCACTAAATTAGTTTCTAAAATTAGCTACCATGATTTTATCTACAAAAGGAAATTGGTCACTAAAAATTAGCTACCTAGGTTTTGGCTACCAAAATGACTTAGTTACTAAATTGGTCTCCAATTAAGTAATGACCAATTTAGTGACCAATTATATTTTTTTATTTATAATAGTGACTATTTTAGTAACCAATAATTTTTAATTTTGTAAATTGGTATCTAAATTGGTCATTATAGTGACTAACAACTTTTTGTCACTAAAATTAGTTACTAATAAAACATTTTCTTGTAGTGTTTCCTTCTTCTTCTCTGTTGTCTTCATAATTTCCTTTTCTTCAAACGTTCAAACAAGATCTTTATTTGAAATCAGATCTTTATTTCCTTTTTCATGTTATGTTTCAACCTTTTACAAGCATTTAAAGGTCGTGCAACTTTTATTTTTCTTCTGCTCTCTGCCATATTTTCCTTTTCTTCCACAACATTGAGCCATGTGAAAAAGAGCTTTTGGTTTTTTCTGTGCTCTTCATATGTTTGACCAGTTTCTTTTCCCAAATTTTACTCAATTTGGGAAACCAAAACCAGAGTATGCGTATGGTTTTAGTTTAAATGAATCTTTAGGCATGTGAAAAAAGGTGTTTTTCTTCCTTTTGTGCTTTTCATATGTTTGACTATTGCTTTTCCTGATTTTTACTGAATTTGTGAAACCAAAACCACAACATGCGTATGGTTTTAGTTTTGGTGTATGATCTCCAAATTTAAATTCAAATTAAAATCAGACCATTCTTATGTTTTTATGTTCTCTACAAATACATCTATCCACACCTTCCTTTTTTCACTATTATCTAATTTCCCGTTTTCCTTACACCATGTCTGCTTTGCAAAAACACACCCAGTCATTACAAGAACTGAACCCAGAGAAGGAAAGCTGGAATATCGTTGCAACAATGGTAAGGTTATGGTTTGTTGAAGATTACTACCCAATACTATAAACGCCTGTTAGTTTCTTACTTTTCGTTATTCTTTTAGTTACAATATGATATTATTATGTGATATATGAAACTGTTTGTGCATGGTGTCCTAATCCATGCATCTGTTAGACGCACACTGATATACAAATTTCAATATGAAATCAAAGAGGATAAGGTTTACGCCATTCAATCTTTTAGTGTTTCATGTAATGGTGATTCTTATAGAACTACAAATCACGCCTATAAGATCAACTTCCAATTTGGAACCAAGGTGAATTTTGTCGAATGTACCTTAGTTCCGAAAAGTAGAACTGCATACACCCCTTTTTCAACCATCAAAGCTCCTGGTTTTGACATAGATTACTTAGTTAGTAAGTATATTCTTTTCTTTTTCTTCTTCTTTGCGTTCAAAGTTGAGTGCAAGAATGATTATGATAGCAAATTTGATCAATCTTTCAGAGTTTAAAAAGTGTGCATGGATGAAAAAGTCGTTGAAAGCTTTACTTGTGTTGAAGTTAAGTCTTTGGTAAGATCTGATTTATTTCTTTTGATGTCTTATCATATATTTTTTTTTTAATTTTACTCTTATTGTACTTGAATATCTTTCTTAGGATCTATACTCTGCAAATGAAGAAGAAAGCAAACTTAAGCAGCTAACAAATGAGATCTCATCTGATACCATTGCAGAGGTATGTGAAGATTAGAATTATACTGTTTTTTTCTAAAACTTTGTATATGCTAACTTTTTCAAGTTTATTTTTAGGATTTGCTGATCAAATTCATTAAAGAATCAAATGATGTTGAGACTCTAAGTGATCATTTGAACACTATAGGATCAAGCCATGTTTCTACAAAGGAAGCGTTGATCAATAAAGCAGTAATTGATGTGCAAATTGATGAGTTAACCCGCAAAGAATCATCTCATCTGGACAATCTTAGCTTTGAGTTGGCTACGCAAGCACGTGTCCCGACACTTAAAAGACAGAATCGATCTTTGGTTCAAGAAAACAAAAAGATACCAGTGAAGATGTTGAAGAAGAACATGAAGATTGAAAAGTAATTTGTGTTATTTCAATCTCAAAATTATAGCAGACTTTATTTGTGTTTTTATGTTAGTTATGTTATTTTTTTGGAAAACATTTGCTGCTTTTACTGCATGTACTCATGACCAATATGTTTTGTTGTTCTTAAGTTGTTATTATTTTGAAAACATTCACTTGAAGTTTCTGTTTATTTAATTATGAACTATATTAGTTATTGCTCAACATGAATTCCTAATTATTTTTGCAGTCACAATTTGCTAGCAGAATCAAAGTGTGTTGATATTATTTTATATTGTCAACACCATAATCATGCTAGCTACATCAAAGGAAGTGTATTGTGTGTGTATTGTGTTTTAAAAGATTGTAGTCTTTCAATATTTGGGTACATTTCAATCTTTTCAATCAATTATTCGTAAAAATATATTTCATGTTATATACATATAGTATTAACTTTTGTTGTCTGTGTTGATTTTTAAACATCAGTATATGTTGCTAGTTGAATCTGAAAGTGTTGATATTTTTTTTTGTCAACTACATTATCATGCTAGCTACATCAAATGGAATGACTTTTGATCTATATGAAGATTTTTTAACTACATTATTTGTTGTCCAATATATATAACTTATTTCATGTTTTCAAAACCATCTACATCAAATATATTCTACTCCTTTAAAGAACAAAATCTATTTATATTCATTGTCTGAATATTTATTTAAATTTTAATAAATTCATAATATATCTATTTTAAAATATAGCTTTTTTTGGTTGCCTACACAAATACACAAATTATTAAAATTTCTAATTTTATTTTTAATCAACCAACCCGTCAACATATTTATTTATTTTTAAAATTAATTTATCTATTTTTAATATATGTATTTATTTTTAAAATTAATTTTCTGAAGATTTACTTAAATTTCAAAAAAAAAAAACATAATATATATTTTTCATATGTCTTTTTTATTTAGTTAATGTTTTTAGATAAAAAATTATTAAGTTTTGAATTTTAATTAACCAAGACACAAATCGACATTTTATACAATAATTTTTTTTTTTAATTTAACTGGCTGAACTTTAAAGAATTTATTTTTACTTTAAAGAACTTTGAATGAACGTTTATTTTATTTTTTTATAAATACATAATATATAATATACACTTTTATTCATTATTTTTGTTTTTTTAATATTTTGTATTATTGTTTGAACTTCTAATTTGTATTTTTATTTGTAATATTTGTAATTTGTAATAAATATATACGAATTTAATGATTGTTTTTTTAACAATTAATTATATTTTGAAAATCATTAAATATATATATATATATATATATATATATATATATATATATAATTTCTAAAGTAATTAGAATTTGAAACCGTGTTTTCATATCTATATAACCGTCGAGTATCCATCAAGTTTTGTTTATTATCCATCAAAGAAACAGAAGGGTCACTCCCTGTAAACTTCCATGGATACCTCTGTGAGTGTGGTTGCTAAAATAACTTTAGGAAGGTTCACTACAGTGCATTTTGTTCATAATCAGGTATGTTTACTTTAGAAAACTTTGAAAAATATGTTCTTTCTGCATTCATCTCTTTTGGTTCAATCAATATTATTCGTTGAAATGTACTCTGAATGTTTTTTCTTCCCTCAGCCATGCATTTTTTTTTTTACTTTGTTCAAAATCTTATTTATTCTCTTTTTTTTTTTTTAAAAATGAAAAATTTATTTAATAATCATTCAAATTTATGGCTTTTTCTCTTTGTTGTGCATGCTTCATCTATGCCAAACTATTTTTCTTTTATCAGACATGCATCTCTTACTTATTATGTTTTTTAATTCTAAAAATGTAAAATTTCTTCAAGAATTCTTCAAATATACGACTTTTTCTTCTTCTTTTTTGCGTTCTTCATTTATGTAGAAATGTTTTTGTTTCGATTGGCGATTCATTTTTTGTACTTTGTTAGAAATTTTTATTTTTTTTAAAAAAATGTAAACTTTCTTCAATAATCGTTGAAATCTACGACATTTTCTTTTTGTTCTGCATTGTTGATGTATCTCGAAATTTTTTTGCTTCCATAAGCTAAGATTTTATTTTTACTTTGTTGGAAATCTTACGTATTAATTTTTTTTCTAAAAATGTGAATTTTCTTCAATAATCGATCAAATGTACGACTTTCTCTTTTTATTTTGCATGCTTCATTTATCTGGAAACGTTTTTGCTTACATCAGCCATGCATGTTTTTATTTCTTTAATGGAAATCTTATTTATTCTTTCTCTTTCTTTCATGATCAGTTTAATATTTGTCTTTGTACCTTACAACTAATTTAAGTTCAACAATTGCATACTGCTTTAAATACATTCTTTTTCTTACAGTCATTTTTAAAATGTTTTTCACCCTACTTTTTGTTTTTTGAACACTAAAATTTTAGGAATTCGGTCATGTTGATCGAATATTTGTTGCTATGTTTGAGCAAGAATTAGGACTGGTTTGGCATTTGGAAGATATTAAAGGGAATCACCATCAGTTAACTTTTAGTATGGATGTCAATGATCCATTGGTCACTGGCGATTGGTTTAGCCTAAGAGTTTTTTATAAATTGGAACATATCCATCAAATTTATTCAGATATGTTGGCAACTCAACCTTCCAGATTATTGTATTCTCCGGCATGTCTACAATATCAATTGCGCAGAAGGTTCTTTCAAACATACTTCGAATGCGAACAAAACATCTTTTTAGAGTGAAATTGACAAAATCTCAAAGCAAAGCGGGCCATCTGGTGAACAATGTTGTTTTATATTGTTGTTTTATATGTTATTTTGTTGATATAAGTTGTTATTTTTTTTTGTTTCTGATTTAGTTCTTTTTTCAGGAGTTACCAACTGACTTTGCAGCATACGTTCGGAAACGTAGATTCAAGAGGTTGGAATTACAGGGAGGAAAGAACACATTTGTTGTTCAATGTAAGCTTTTGGTGCGTAATTCACCTAAGAAGTCAACTAAGATTGGGAAGGGATGGAAGGATATCTACAAATTCAATCGGTTGAAAGAAGGGGATATTATTGTGTTTGCAACTGACAACCAAATGAGAAAGAAGAAGATCAAAGTCTATGTCAAAAAAGAATTCAACTTTTAATATTTAACTTTTCTTTCATTTTACTTTAGATGGTATGTAAGGTTTTTCTTGAATTTTCAAGGAAGTTTGCTTTTATTTTTTGTGTAAGACTGAATGCATGCTAATTTTGTTGCTTCAAAGAAGTAGAAGCCATATCTATAACTATTATCCGTAAGTTAATTATGGTCAACTTTAATATTTTACTTAATTTGATGCTTCAAATTATGTATTATAGTTATGTATTACTTTTTTATTTATTTCTTAAAAAAATATCACAAACAATAAGATTTATTTGAATATTTATTTTATACAAATAATATTCAATTCTTATAATAAAAATTATTATTTACAAACATTTTTAAGAGAGAAATTCAAATTTTTTAAAAGATTTAATTGATGTAAAAAAAATATGTTTGAAGTCATAATAAATAACTCAATATTTTAACTTGCTAACTCATTATAAATTGAAATATTTTGCTACAAAATAATTTCAATAACGTTATTTTAATTTTTGTAAACACAAATCTTTAATTATTTCTTTTAATTGTTTTAACTTGCTATTCATTTTTAATTGTTTTTTACAAATCTTTAACTTATTCGAATACTATCACACAAGATCATTTCTTTTAAAAAAAATGCAATAAAAAGAATACAATTGATTTGTTACTTTGAAACACGTGTTGTAATTTAAATTAGAATTTTTACAATGTATGTATGTTTTAGAAAGTTAATATTCAACGTATTGATTTTTTTCAAAATTATCTTTGCTCAATTTTTCAGCAAAGGACAATTAAAAGTTGATTGGGCTATCATTCTTTTTGTTTGCCTTGACTTTTTAAACAATTTTTTGATTAGTTTCAGAGTACACTAAATGTAGAAACAAAATTCTACTTTGATGGTTGACTATTACCAAGCATAGTACTTATGTGTTAGCCCAAAAATGAATTGTAGCACAGATGCACATTCTAAAATGCAGCATAGTAGTGTCTGCAAATCATCAATTTGGACATTACAGATCAAATCTTTTTTCAAAAGGTACGCTGTTCAAAATATTGAATTATATGTTACTGTTTTCCATATCAATGACTTGGTTGTTCTTTTGTATAAAAAGATTGTACTTACATTAGCTACCTTAGGAATAATTTGCGTGGAAAACTGAAAATGTCCCTTCATTTATTCATAGCTTTTTATATTGGACACATCCTCCAACAAAATTTAATTATTAATCAAAATCTTTTTTTTTATTCAACTTCTTTTGATTGTGTAAAGAAACATAACACAATAAGAGAATGCATTACTTCTGCAAACTTTGAACAGTAATACAAACAAATGGATGCAAATGATTCAAGAAATGCAAGAGAAAGGAATAACATTGTCTCACAAAATATTTCAAATATCATGATGAAGTCCTCAGGTAAAATAAATTTATGTTTCTGACATTGCATTTTAAACTTTCTTCAATTTGGTTTCTCATTTCATTTGTTCTTAAAACTTCTTCAAAATAAATACAGTTACTTCTCATCCAATACAATAACATAAACATTCAGATGTTAAAACAAAGTTGTAAATACCAATACAAATTTTTATTTTGTTCTCTTGAGTGCAGATACCAATAAGGAAAAATCCATTGACATTGAAGCATTTCCTTCTCCAAATACTACACCTCTTTCTCAGTATACACATTGTGGTAATCATTTTTTCATTCAATACAAATTGAATCCAGTTAACACATTCATTATAAATTGTTGTAATCACTGTCCATTCATTGACAGTGAAGCATTTTTTCATTTTTACATTGTGGTAATAAGTTACTGAATACATCATCTTACAGATAAGTTGTGTTTTTAATTTTTTTTAGGGTTTAGGGTTTAGGGTTTATCCATATTCAATGGACATCCAATGAAATTGACAAAGATGGAGCATAAATCATTGCATTTGATAATCACTCTGTTTCATGTTTGTTCTCATTGATCTTTATATTTAATGTAATCTTTCTATTGTAAACTAGATACATTTTTATTTAATTTTGTTTAATTGCATTTTGCAGACATTGACCAAATTAATTAGAAATATGCACGAACAAGAAGGAAAGTTATTAGGAATCAGAAGATTGCAGAAAAAAGTAATATCATTGTTGATAAATCTATTATTATTTTATCTTTATTTCCATTCCTTTCATACTTTTTCTATTACTAACATTTACTAACATTTCATGTAAAGAAATTCATGGTTCTACCTCCATTGGATCTGGAATGGATTGTACTTCAATTGAAATCACCAATGGTCCAATTTTGCACAAAAGCAACACTAAGAACATAGGTACTAATCCAACTTATACTTCTTTTAGTTATTCACAGTAGTCAAATGTGAAACCAACAAAATTATTTTAGTTATTCCAATGTAATAAGAATTCAATGTTTTTCCATTCAACTTAATTAAAACAAATTCGTACAATATAAAATTAAGAACACAGTTACAAACTAATATACCATCAGTTTATATTTCATGTCTATATAAATGTTGAATTCAGTTCATGAATTTATGCATATACTTGTAGGTATGGTTCAAAGTGACTGTCATAGTGGAAGAAGGAAAACAAATTTGTTTAATACACAACCACTGTTGAATACAATTACTAACATGTTAGATAAAGAAATTGTTGGTAGCAGCTTCACTCCTGCTTCTCTGGATTCTTCTCCTTATTCTGAAGTTGTTAATATTTTTTATGTTGAAGAGAACCAAAGTCGTGGTAATTTTTACTATTAACAAAATTAGTTTGATTACTTTAATTACTTTAATTTTTACAAATTCATGTTGCTAATCTTGAAATCAATATTTATACATATCTAAGCTGCCATCCTATGCTAGTGTAGGACCAAGTAAATCATGTGAATATTTAGAAGTTGTAAAATCCTGTCAGCCTTCTCTTGAGGATGCTATTACATCTATTTCAAAGATATTGGATTTTGACAATAATTCTGATGAAGATGAAAATGATGGTAATCAATAATGGTTGATTTTAAAGAATAAATTCATATTGTATTTATTTTCCTTGATGAAAAATTGCTTCTTTATTTTATTTCAGATTACATAAATTGCCATTTCTCCTCTGATTGTATTCAAGAGCTAAAATTCAAGGTGTCACACTACTTTTTAGTTAATTTATATTATTATAGTGTACATATAAATATAAATATGTTTTAATTAATGACATATTGTTCTTTATGTACTTAGCAAATGTTGATGTAGGGGACTGTTCCATTGAGTGTCCCTATTGTCAAGCTCAATTGTGGTACGAAGAAAGATCTGATAAATGCAAAAGATTAAAACAAGTTGATTTCTCTCTTT
>Ga0214545_1005865_pt1 | contig 21842 bp, 5 predicted proteins | sample CNSS4metaG_FD_160064 | JGI IMG/M metagenome (GOLD analysis project Ga0214545, IMG submission 160064) | Root nodule microbial communities from cowpea collected in UCLA plant growth center, Los Angeles, California, USA - CNSS4 | ecosystem: Host-associated > Plants > Roots > Nodule | place: USA...
AAAGAATGATTCAAACTTTCAAAGAAAAAAAGCATTCCTTATTGAAATATTTATAGGATTATATTTATTTCGAAGATTTACTAAAAGCAACATATTAAAAGAATTTTTTAGACAACATAATTAATTATGCAGTATTGAAAGCACACGGTTGACAAGTTGGTGTAAATATTTATGAATAATATTTTTGCATTTTATGTTCCTAAAGTTTTTCTTATCAAAATAACTCGTCTAAACAACTCTTCTTTCTTCTGTATATTCTTTGAAAATATACTCTTCCATGTTTCTTCTTTTTCATGCCTTCCATATGAAGGCTAAGTAAAATGTTCAGTAAACAATTTTATTTTATTTTATCGAAAGTGCTGAAACTGATTTAGCATATTTGTGTCCAGGACCAGCGTATTTCGACAATAACTTCAACTTTACTCCCTTAAAACTCAGTCTTTATATTTGTCAACTCTCATTCTTAATACATGCATCATAAAAAAACGCTGTGTAGGTTTCATTATTTAGAGATGATTATTTTTCATTATAACATTCTAACTACAAGAGTCTTAATCAATATTTTAAATTTAAGATGGTTGAAATGTATTAATAAAATAGTTAATAACCACATTCAATGTCTGTATTAAGGATCGGACTTTTGCTACCGTTTTGTTTTTAAAATACTTTTGAAATAATTAAATGAAAGAGAGAGAAAAGCGTATTTAAATTATTCATAATTAATATAAGATTAATGTATACAAAATAAATAAATAAAAATATTTTATATTAACATGTATATAATTATTAGAAAAAATAAACATAAATTTATACCCATCATGTTCTTTCTCTCTAAAGTAATAAAATTCTATTGACTTTTTGTATATATAAGTGTGTAGCCTCCTTTTATAAGTTTGTTGCGTTTGGACATGACAAGTTCTCCTATAATACTAATGTTTAGTGCTTCTAAAGTTATAATCACACATCAGAGTCCATACTAACTAAAACAAAAAGAAAAAGGTTATGCTAATTGCACGCACATTTCAATCGTGTTTAGACAGCCATCGTGCTTAATGTTTTTTTAGCAGATAACTAATATTATTTATACATCATCACAAGTACTTATTTAATATTTATTTAAAAAAAATGGCTTATACGAATGTTATTATATTAGTATTACTTATTTAACTATTTATTTTAAAAAATATTGGCTTATACGAATGTTATTATATTAGTATTATTGTTATTACAAAAAAAAAATTAGTTGTGTATAAAATAAAATTGTGAAAACAACATTTTTTATCATATTTTCTTTTTCTAAAATTTGACAACAGATCATATTAGGATAACTACTAATAAAAATTCCACTCTTTTGAATTGAGGTTATCGATTTGTGATTCAAAATTAAAATTCAAGATTTTATTTAGGAATGTATTATTTGATTCGTTTTTAATTTTAAATTTTAAAACACATATAACACAAAAGAATAAAAAAAAAATCTCTACTCACTTAAGACTTAAAGTTAAAAAAAAAAATCAAAAGTTAATTTTTTAGTCAACTTCAACCCTGCTCTTATATAAGTCTAGCCTGGAAATTGAATTTTCATAGCACCAAAACCACATTTTAAAAATTTGAATCGAATTTGTTTAATGTGTTCAAAGTAAAATATTTTAAGGAAAAAATTAAATTTAAAATTACTTTAGCAATAACCATCATATTTTATAATAAAATAAATATTTTAATATTAATTTATTTTCTATATTTAAATATATGATTAACTTTGTTTCTTTTTATTATTTTATTAAGTCTTAATATTTGTTAAATAAAATTATTCTTTTTAAAATTAATATCAACGATTATCTAAAAGGGTCAGTTGTCAAAATTTGAATTATCTTTTACCTTAAAAACTTTTTATTTAATTTTTTCTCCTTCTACCTTAATTCATCTCTATATATACACCTTCCTCCACCCTAATCACTTTCCTTTATCTTCCTCCAGTTTTCATAAAAGTTTTATGTTGAAAATGTATGCTTTTTTGTGTGTTTTATGGTCAATTCTTACATGGAGTGAAAATTTCGGATGAAGAATATTTAGAATCTTGAATGAGAAAAACAAAATAATATTTTGATGTGGTGGTGTTAATTGTAAATAAATATTTTATGGCAAATGGAGGGAGTGGATGAAGGTGAAAGGAGGTGGAGAAAGGTAAAGAGAAAAAAAATAATAGAAAGTTCTAAAATAAACTAAACTTAATTTAACAAATATAAACTTAATTAAGTAAAAAAAATAGAAATCTCATTTGAATTAAATTATTTATAAATTTGGTCTCTTTTTATGAGTCCTAATCCCAAACTAACAAGTTAAATGTTTGTTAGAAGTAGACTTTAAGCCTAACTCAACCCTACAAAATTGGCTTATAAGGTGAAGTTTGCACCTCACTTATATATTATGAATTGGCCTTATCTCTGATCGATGTGAGACTTTCAACAATGTTAGCTTCCACTTTGCTTTTGGAACAACAATTAAATAAGAACAATTTTTAATTAAACCATGATTAAGTCCGGAAAAAGTCCCCCGTATATCCAAGTTTGTACCTTATGTTGGAAACCTAAGCTAAATATGATTTTTTTTTTACTAACTTTCTATTAATTAACTCGATATCATATCATTGAACAAATCAAATGCATACCTAGAACTTAAAAAAAATAAAGTTAAACATTTTTTGAGATGAAAGCTTTTGGAACATAATTATATATTATCCCTTTTGATGCGGTGTTCGTTTAAGGATCTTCAAATTCACTCGTTTGTGTGGATAGATAGTTAATTTTTGTCAAGTTCTTCTGCAATAATTTAAGAGAAAATGAAGAATGAATTTGTGAAATAGTATACAAAATCCATTCCTCATAAACTGCGAAGATTTACAATAATAAACAATGTTTTTACAGTTATAACCTCATCCTCTCTGTACTTTACTACTATTCACGATGTTTCAAATATTCATCATAATATACATTTTTTTTTCTTTTCTTCAAATATTTATATATATTATTAAAAATTATATATTATATATTATTATTATTATTTTATTTTAATTTTATAGTAACCGGTTACATAACAGTATAATCATTAATAATAATAACATATACAATACAATAATTAATAATAATAGTATGTAATAATTAATTATATATATATATATTATTTTTAATATATATATATATATATATATATATAATGATAATAAATAATATATAGTAATTAGACATAATAATAAATAATAATAAAATTTATCTATATAATAATTATTAATAATAAAATAAATTATTAATAATTATTATAAGTAATATATTTTTTATAAAAATAATAATACTAATTTAATATAAATTAAATTTTTATTAAATTTTTAAAATTTATCAAATAATAGTTTTTAAATTTTTAAATTTTGACTAATTTAAAAATTACTTCATATATTTATAAGAGTATTTTAGTAATTTTTAATTTTGATCTATTATAATTTTTTATTTTATCTATCATATTACTCAAATCATTCACCAACTCTCATAAAATTCATTATTAAATTCATTCACTTTATCTTCTAAATCCACAAAAAAAACACACATATCTATTCGCACAAATTCATCCTCATTCTCTCTCCCAGATCAAAGCCTGAAAGTGTAATAAATCATATAACAATATAGTCATTTTTTGTCATAAATATAATTTTCATAAAAAATAATTAGTTTCTTTTAGACATAAACTACCCGACTGTTCATAAAACATCAATGGTGAATGTTACCTATTTATAGATAATTACTTATCAAATTCTAACAAAAATAATAGATTACAAATATTATTATTGATAAAACAATTTAATGTATCTTTAGAATTTAAAAAATGAGAGATTTTAAATTTATTTCTAATAATTTTTTTGAAGGCAATGATCATGTAATTTTATTTATCATGACATGAAAAGTAATAAAGATGAGTGTTGATTGAGCGAAGGAGAGATTTTCAACAAATATTTTAAGAGTATCAAAATACAGATGTATAAAATTTTAGAGATATCAAATATATTAAAAATATATTTAAATTAAAAAATAATTTAAATTATATACTAATTTATATAAATATATATAATTAGGGGATAAGGTCTTCATGTGTCATTATGAAAGTTGATCTCTTGATTAAACGCTTACCATCAGATAAAAACTATCAATTAGGATACAATTGTTTTTAGATTAAATTATTTTATTAGTCTCCATTTTTCGTAAAAAAATTTCAAATAGGTTTCATTTTTTTGTCTCAATTAGGTCCATGTTTTAAAAAATTTGTTACAATTAGGTTATTTTCATTAATAGATTAACTACGTTAATTATGTGTCACATATCAGCACGTGATTTTTTTATTTTTTTTTCTTTTAATTACCTCGAATTTTTCCAAAATAGAAAGCTAATGGAGAAAAAAAAAATAAAGAGACTTACTTTATATATTTTTTTTTAAAAAAATTGAGACAAATAAAATAATTTATTTATTTCTATTTAAAAGCTTAACTGTTCAAATTCGATTGTAATTCTATTCATTTAACTTCCACCACATGAATATTGATGTCTCATGTAACAATAGAGGATAGTTATTTTATAGCCAACTCCGAAATCATCATATTATTAAAAAAATGTGGCTAAAACTTGATTTTGATATTAAAGAATATAAGTGGAATGTAGCAGGAAGACAAGAACAGGTATGAATCAGTTTTCCATGGGTCCATGGGATGTCAGCACTGTAATGACAAAACCAACTTGTTTGTGGATTTTATTGAGCTGTTGTTAAAACAAATACTTAATTAAGTGCCACATTTGGTGGCATGTCATATGCTCTGCTCCACTTCTTTAATTTAGAATCAATTCTTCTCCAATAAACGGTTTCTTTCAAATCAATCATTCATTATACAAAACTAATTTTTGATGTGATGTAAATTACACAGGTTCAATGTTTTAATTCTCCGGTTAAAAAAGTTATTTTCAGTCCACTTTTTTAAATTTGCTCAAAATTCACGTGTTATCATGGAAATTTTAAATTATTTGCGGAGATTCTTAGATAGTCTTTGATGTATTTTGAAGTATAATACAAGTAAAATGTTATATAGCACAAGTATAATACAACTTGAAGTAATCTATTCACGATATAAATTTTTAGGGTTAAATATGTTTTTGTCCCTTAACTCTGAATTTTGAAATTAGTTTGTTTTAAAATTTTAGACAAATTTAGTCTTTTTTCTTTCGAAATACGTGAATTTAGTTTTTTTAATTAAACTTTGTTAGTTTTATTTGATGTTTCGTACGCACTTCACGATTGTATTTGAGTTGTTTATACTATTTGACACATTTTTGTTTTAATGTTAAGTCAAATACTAATATGAAACACGCTTAAAATGTCAAATAAACTTAGCAAAATTTGATTAAAATGACTAAATTTGCGTATTTCAAAAAATGAAAACTAAATTGGTTTAAAGTTTTGAAATGGATTAATTCTAAAATTTACTGAAAATCAAGGGATAAAAACATATTTAACCCTAAATTTTAACATATCATAAGAATGAAGATGTAAATATATAATAATTATTAACCAATATTAAAGTAACTTATTTGATATCTAATTATAACAAATATATAATAAAATATATAATTGAAAAACTATTTAACGCTTATGTAATCTATAAAAAAAAAATACAATTACAGTTCTCTTAATAATTGTGGGTATGTCTTACCGGGACATTATATTACACTCTATTTTTTATCATTTTTATAAATAGTCAATATGATACACACAACATAAATTAATGTTTCACGCTAATATAAAAAATCTAAAAATTATTATCATTACTTAAATTAAAAATTACCATTATTATTTTCTTAATAATGGAATTCTCCAATCTCTCCTTAAATTATAAGTCAAGTAACCAAATATCAATATTTGATTGAATGTAAATATGTAAAAATATAAATGATTTTAATTACTTTAATCTTCTGCTCTTTTGAGTTTCAAGTTTATTAATACAGAAGTCTCTAAACTTATTTATGATGTGTATCCATAGACTTATTTAAAACATCAAAATGAAATATATTTTTAAATAGACTAAGTGGGTGTTTAGAATTTTGATGAACGTGTCATATAAATCATTAGGTATAGTTTTCGCAAATATCATATAAAACTTTATATGAATTTTAGTGTGAATTATTTCCAAGCACGCTAAATATGCCGTGACAAACTTAAACAAAAGCCTAACTAATTTGGCCAACTTCCATAGGAAATTAGCTATACACACATTAATTAGATTTAGACTTATTAATTGTTCTCTGAATATTTATAGAGGATTTGATAAAATCGATCGACACTTTTGACCATTAATTATAATATTATGTATAAAAAAATCAGGTTGTCTATCATACGGAAAAATATTAAGATTTCTATTTTTCAATTTATTGTTTATTTACCTTATTAATCTTTTTTATTTTACATGAGATTGTTTTTTTAATCCTTCATGTTTATTATTCTATCAAATGTGTACTCATAGACTAGATTTGGATTTAATATGAATGTAAAGGGTAGTCATTTGAATTCTTGTCGGTTGTTCTTCTTTTTGTGCTTTGTCATCTACACTCTACAGTCCATCATTTAGTGATTTTATTTAAATAATTAAGGTTTCTCAAAATTTTATTCACATTAAACATTGAACAACTCTTATTACGTACTAGTTATTAAAGAGCCATGTGTTGATGCTTTCAACACATGGAAGCACCTAACCAGAAATTCAAGTTATGTATCACACATGAAGAATGTATATAATTATATAACCCTATTTTCGCAATACAATTTCTCCTATGAGAATTTATTTGGTCTACTAAATTGCAACTGAAGTCTTATTCTTTGTTCCATGTATTTAATTTTGAAAATAGTGAGACTTGTACAGAAATTTCAATTTCAATTAAGAATAAAGAGTGTATATTAAAAATAGTTAATTTGAAAGTATAAGCATTCCTTTAATAATAAATATCTAATCATTTAATAAATGTCTTATTAGTTGTTGTGGTAGTCTCATATCCAACTTGTTTTAGTCTAACTAATTTGTGTTAGATTGCAACAGATAGGATTTTTTAAGAAATTGATTAAAAAGAGTTTACTTAACCTAATTTGTTTTCTAAAACTAATTGATTGATTTTTCTTTTTGGAAAGTGAAATTACCAAATTTGGAGTTGATAAGTTGTTTATATTTATAGATATATTAACATTGTCTCTCTCATCTAATCTATTGTTTCTTAATTACTTTTTATATATTTTTTAACTAAAGAAACTCATTTAAATTATTAATTGAACTCGAGGATTTAATTTACTAGAAAAAGTAAATAGATGGGTTCATAACTATTAGTACTAATTTGATTCATTTAAATATTTTAATTTAGTCATATTTGTATTTAATGTGAGATGTTTAATATATTTTCTTCTTACATTCAGGACATCAAGCGTGAAAATAAAAATAATCTAATAAGAGACAAAACGGTAAATCCAACGAACTTAGTTAAGATAAACTTGTTGTAAAATCTGACAAGAAGACGAATTATATGATTTTTTGATATGTGTAGAATCATCGCCCTTAAAGATTTACCTGCGTTGTATGTGCAAATTCTTCGGGATATAACAGAAACTTTTTAGATATTTCCAAGGATTCAGAATTGGCAAGAAGGATCCCAATCTTTAGCAATGAATAACCCCCTTCATTCATAGACAAATATTTGTTGTGGGGTGAACAAGTCAAAGGATGGTCACTTTTTGAAAACAAGCAAATGCACAGTTTAAACTCACTCCTAAAATGTGGGGTACCTTTAACTTTGAAATACAATAATTTACAACAACCCCCACATATATCAAAAAGTTAAAGGATAGAAAGAATAAAAGTAGAAAATTTCTGGGTCTCATAAAATATGTAATGCATTAGAGTTGGTATAACAAGTTATATGAATCAATCATATATTGATAAACTTAACACACATAATAGTTTATGTAAATGGTTATATGAACCAAAGAAACTTTATGTGTGTTAGTGGTTTATCAAACAAAAGACCCCCCCCCCCCCCCCCCAATTCTTGTTCGTATTGTTATGTTGTGCTTATTAGGTTATGCACATGAGTGCTTACAAATCATGTCAAAATCTTATACAAACAACCTCTCTCGACACTCATATAAATGATTTCATCAAGTGTATGCTACAAATCATACACCACCCGTAAGTGATATGAAAATCACAAAAAACTTTGTTTAAACTAAAATCATCACCCTAAATAGAATTCTAATTACAAAGTTTAACCTCTCAATAATGCAGTCTCTAGTACTTTCACATACACACACTATAAAAATGGACTTAGTTGATTTAAAATAAATTTAGTGTTATTAGAACTAACAAGTGACTTATTTTTAACCATATAAACTTTATTCACATAATCTCCACTCACTAAGGTGGGATTATCATCACTCATTTGTTTCCAAATGACTTAAGTCTCATTTCCTTCGATGTTTCTAAGATCATGTTTCTTATCTTATCAATAATTCAATCAATCATTAGATCTATCAGTGATAAGATCGGTCTTTGAATCTATAACCACACAACTCCAAATTTTAGCGTTAAGAAGCATGAGACTTTGTAATTCAGCCATATTATATTCCACCGGTAATCAAATGGACCATTGTGCCTATCACACAATTTGCTATTCGACTCCAAATTCAGAATAGTCGGAATGTTAATTTGCATTATTGTGGTGTACGTTGCAAATGCCTACCAGATTATCACATAACTTCTATTCTTTATAATAATTAGTCACTGGACACTTTTTCTAGCTTTGTGTTTGCTCACATGTGATAATCAACTTTATAATAATTGTGGTGGCACTACCCATTGATTGCATGCACTCGATAATCTTAAAAGTGGTATTGGGACAATTCTCATCAAGTCATTACACTTGAAAGATTTCCTGGTGATGTAATCCGACATTAGTCTTTGTGCAAATGCCTCCGATTGGAGAAGACCATGATAAACACAGAAAACAATAATGTACCTGAATTTTTATCTTGGTCATTTTCTGTCCTACTTGTAATGTTATATTTTATGGTCACTGTGTTTATAATATTAACATATTGTAACCTGCTCTTACCAGTTCAACTAACTTTAATCATTCAGCTTGGATCAACACAAACCAAATTGAACCCCACATAAATTAAATATGATACACCTCAATCTCATCATATTAAATGAACAAAAAAGGGAAAAAACGAAGCACCTCAATTTTCTCCGGAACACGCAATCTTTTGCATCAGCTAATGAAAATTTCCCTTGCTTGACAATGGCATCTATTCATTTATAATCCTGAAAGATAAATTAATTTAGTAATCAAATGGTGAGAACATTTGTATTTTTGTGTGTATTTCACTGAACATTGATGAGGATAGCTTATCTTTCCATTTTTCTGCAGACAGCTACCACTATCTACTTCCCATCCTCCCCTAGCATATCTCTACATTCTACTCCTTCAATTTTAATATATAATGTTTTAAAATTAATAATTTTTTTTTATATACCTAATTCCAAAATTTGTCACTAGGAAACTTACTAATGGGAAAAATGATACAAAATGTACACTAGTTTTTTTAAAATATTTGGTATGATAGGAGTGGCTTAAATTGAAACCCTAGAAGTTTGGTAGAACTCATGATGATTTAAGAAATTTTGGAAAATTAATTATTAGAAGGAAGAAACATAAAGGAACCCATTGCTGAGTTGTTATTCCAACCCTTCAAAACCAACTGTACAATTCCAATGATAGACGTATAGCGGTTCGGTTGTTGAGTATCCATACGGAATTGTATCATGCATCTTGTCTCTGTTTGGTTTTGTCAAAGCCAGATGGATAACTTTTTGCTTCAACGTTTTGTACACTTGTGTTCAAAAAGCATTTATCACTTTTTTTCCCTTTTCTAGGTCATCAAAAGGAAATCCTGGATTTTACAACTATTCCAATATCATTACCAAAGAACTGTAAAATTTACAGTTGTGAAGTGTGTTTTAAGTTAAGTTGGGATGGATTTATTTGCTTGTTTAAGTTGAGAATTCCATAATTACTACACATACAATTCAATTGAATGGAACAATAACTTATAACAGTTAAAGCTTCTCGGATGTTTAGAAGTAGTAAGTTTTACTTAAAAATATATTTTTATCCAATTCTGCTTGTATCCCATGATTCCTGAAATGCCAAAAAGTTGAACTGTGCACAAGTACATACCCATACTGCTATAAACCCCATTTATAACCATTTAAGTTTAACATAGCAAAAATAGTTGCTAAATGAAACAAATTCCATGTTTTTTAATGCAGCTTAAGAGAAAGAGTCATTCATTTGGGTCTCTTTCTAAGGGTGAACTTCTGGCTATTCCCGTGCATTAGCACCGATTCAGATTCCACAAACACATATATGTCATAGCCTCGTACACAGACAACTTGGGACTAAAGTAGCATTCGATACCCATTTATTCCCCTCGATTCTACCATGCATGTCGGTAGACATTTTCATTGTCAAAGTTGGTAGTAGGGTCAGAACATTAGTTAGCAGAATACCTGATCAGGAAAATCGCTAACCAGATGGAAAAAAATAAGAGAGGATCTAATACAGCGCGAGCAAGTCAAAAACTTCAAAACGTAGCATAGATGTAGACGCTCAAAAAGAAAAGACAGAGAAGCACGACCTTATTTCTGTTGGTATGCATTTTTCACATGGCTTAAAGGAACATCAACTCAAAGCTGCAGGGAAATTTTGGTTCCAATGACAACCAAGCTATCAAAAGCTATCAGCTCAATCACACCCATCAACACAAAATTCACCTTGTTCCCATGATAGATCAAACAGCAAAAGCACAACGACTCCATGATATCAACAAAAATTAAAATATTCTTCAAAACACTGTAAAAGGTAGACATGCTCTCTTGAAAAAGAATAGCTTTAACTTACGATCTCTTGAAAAAGGCCGAAACAAACAACCAAAAACTGGAATGGCAGCCATGACCGGGAGTGAAACTCGTAAGATGAAGAATAAGAATATTGAGAACTTGCATGATGTTCGTTCACATTTATGATTATTAATATATACATGATCTAGACAGTAAAAATACCCTATTTTACTTGGCTCCTATCTCCACTCCTCCACCCACAGATTTGGTGAGAATTGTGCCTAGCTGGTTCTACAACTCCATGAAGCTTCCCAACTTGATTATCTCAAAATTCATACTGAGCTACTACCCAAAAAGAAAAGACATTATCATTATTTTACAGAAACAGCTACCGGGAAGGCTTAAAATATCCCAGAGCAGCACAACTTACACAGAGCTAGCTAGCTAGCTAACATGCATAACCACAATTCATATAATCTCAACTCAACTCAACGCCGCAAAGTGCACACCCGTTATCATCGTACATCCCCAACCTTAGCCGACAGGGCCGAACGAAGCTGCTCCTGCGTGTAAAACCTACTCCCCATCTTCACCGTCGCTTGCTGGATCATCAAATCGTTAACTACCGACACGCTGGCGTGGTGAACGTCCAAGTCCAACTCCATCAGCGCCGCCATCAACCTCGCCGCGGGGTGGTTCTTCTTGCTGCATTGGATCCTTATCATCGCGTCCCATCCAATAATCTTAACGTCGATGTCCAAGTCAATCAACGCCTGATTCGACGACTTAATGTTACTATTACCCGCGTGTTTCATATGATTAGAAGAAACGTTGTCGCTTGATTTCTCGAGTTCCTTCTTCACTCCTTCAAGTTGCTTCTGCAACCCATCTTTATCTGATTCCAGAGTTTGAAGCTTGGACTTCAGCTCCGTTATGTAAGATATTGCATCACCGAGAAGCGACGCTTTGTCCATCTTGGACACGTTGGGAACCACAGCACGAAGCGCGTAGAACCTCTGATTCAGTTTCTCCCTCCTCTGCCTCTCCGCTTCCACGTGGTTCAACGGTTCCTCTCTTCCGTTCGCCGGCTTCCGCCCTCTCTTCCGGGGACGCTTCTCCGGCTCCACAACAGGGTCCTTTACCACTGACGCTTCCAGATCCGAGTGGTCGGAATCGCCGCCACCGGCAGACTTCAAATTAGTGGCCGGAAGAATCGCGCGGGAGGTGAACGAAAGCATTCCGTCGTCGTTGCTGCCTCGCGAATTCGGTGACCTTCGCTTCCCGTTGTTGTTATTGTTGTTATCATCCGCAACAGCAACAAACGGTGATTGACCAGAGAAGAAATTTGAATTTGAATTGGAATTACCATTGACGCCCCCGCCCCCGCCCCCGCCGCCGTAAGAGGTTCTCTTGCTATCGCTGAAGCTGAGAATCTCGCAGGATTCGGGCTTCAAGGAATTCTGATTGTTAGTATTGGCACTCTTGGGGTCAAAACCGTACTCAGAGAAGTTCAATTCTCTGGAGAACACGCTCTGGTTCTGTGGAACAGCGTGGATAGAGCTTGGGGTTTCGGTTAAGGTACTGGAACCGGGGGTTTGAATAGAACTCTCCAACTGCATCGTCTTTGAAATCCCGTGAGTACTGTTATGAGGGGGAACAGAAACGGATACAGAAGGGGTAGCTGCGACAGTGTTAATGGAATCCCTAACTTCAGGATCGTTGAGCCAGAGCGTGGAGGGGTCGTTTTCTCCTTGATCGGCGCTGTTAGCAGGCCAAGAAGAACCCATATCGAAGTTGTTGTTGCTAAAATTGAAGAGCACCTTGACCTTGTTCATCAGATCCGGGTTCTGGTAAATTAACTCGGTAGACCCCAGCTCAACGACGCCGTTTGCGGAGGGTATGCAGACTAGGGTTTGGAGGCCAAAGACTTGTCCTTGGCGGGCTCTCTCGCAGGGGGAGGCGGAGAGGCGGTCGCAGCCGGTGACCCAGACGGGGTTGGAATTGAAGAAGGCCTGGCCGGGCAAGCCGGCGCCGTTGACGAAGGACTGGGTCATGGAGACAAGGAAGAACCACTCGGTGTCTGTGACCTCCTCGTCTACGTCGTCGGAGGCGGTGGCGGAAGAGCCGGAGATGAGGGAGTTGAGCTCGCGGAGGACCTTCTTGCGGTGGTCCTGCTCGGCGGCGGAGGTGGCTTTAGCTTTGGCCTTGGCCTTGGCCTTGTCATCGTCGCCTTTGTAGTAACCGTCGCCCCAGCCAAGGAGCGTAGAGCCTGAATAGTCGTAAGAGGACTGCCAAAAGATAGCGTAGGTCCAGCTCTCCCTGGCGCCCTCGATGAGGGCCTGGAGGCGGTGCTGGAGCGTGTCCTGGTTGAAGACGGCGGCGGATTGCGGCGGCGCTGGTGGAGGCCATATGGAGGAGAGATCGGAGGAGGACATGAAAGCCTCCATAACAGAGGAGTTATCGTCCGTCCAGAGATTCATCCACTCGCTGACGCTGAGTTGTTGTTGATGATGTTGGTGATGGAGTAGTAGTGATTGGGGTTTGGCGTTTGGAGAATTGAAATTGGGTTGGATTGAGAAGGCAGAAGTGGAGAGAAAAAAGGAAGAGAAAAGGGGATAAACACAGAAAGCTAGCTGCTACCCAACAAGAGAGAATGCATTTGGGTTTCGAATTTATTTGGAGTGCATTTAGGGTGAATTTTAGTAGTGTTTCGTTTCGAGAGGACTAACTGAGAGTGAGCAAGTGCGAGCCTTCCGCGAAACCCAAACGCCCACACCGAGTTTTTCGTAAACACGCCGCGTTCTTTTTTACTGCTTTAATATAAATTTATTTACTAATTATTTTTTTTATTATTAATACATAATTCTTCCACACTATTAACTTCTTTTAAAGTAATTTCTTTAAACAAGTTATATCGAATTACCAAATTCAAATACTCCCTTATCATTACACCACCAAACTTAAAGATAGTGTTGTTTTAAGAGCTATGAGTCTTAAATGCGTATCCTATGGATTACTTTTATATCAAAATACTTTTATTTAAAAGAGAGTTTTAGAAAAAAAAATATTACATATAAGGATAATTTTAAAAAATTAATACATATTTATTGTTATCAATTGAATTAGCATTGTTTAACCCCGATGAATTAAGCAACTGAGTCTTATATTTAATAATAACTGAAGTATTAAAATATATTTCAATCTAATTTTAGACAAGTGTTATCTTAATGAATATTAAAAAACACCTGGTTAAGAGGTTTAATATCTTTCATTAAATAATCTTAGTTGATAAATAGTAAATATTAATTATATTTACCACAATAAACATTTTATTTTATCTGTACGGAAATAATTTTAAAGAATTTAAGATTATAGTTGTATAACAAAAAGAATAGTGGGGGGTGGGGTAAAGTAGGACCTGCTTCATCTTGATTTTCACAATTATTTTTGTTTTGTCTTGTTTTTCTTATAATTTTGTGGACGACACAAAAGTCTGCATTCCACCTGTAAATTGTCTTTCTCTCTGGTGCTTCGTGGGATTGACAACCCACACATCAATTCAAAAGTGATGTGGCTTTAAAACCATATAATAATAATATATTAAAAAAATATCTCCATCACATATATATCTTTTATATTTTATTTTACCTTTGTATTTTAAAAATAAAAGATATATATATATATATATATTTCTATATTACTTTTAATTATATTTTATAATTGAAAAAGTAAACAGAAATAATTCAAATGATATATATATATATATATATATATAGGACGTAACTCATTTTACTTAAGAGTGTAACACAAGTCTCAGCGTCACTTTTGTGACCTGGCCTACTTGGTCTCTACCCATGAACAATTGATACAACTTGCAACAATCTCCCCCTCAATAATTGTCCTACTAAGAATTCTACTTGGATTATGACTTGACCCACCTGGCCTCCGTCACGGGACAAATTGTGCAACTTACAACAATTAATGTTGGGCTGATAAAAATAATATGTCTTGAAAAGTCTCACATCGCTTAGGATAATGGATTCTAAGTCCATGATGTTTTTTGCCCGGATTCAAAGAAACTCCAAGCTTGTATTTGACTATTCTTTCTCTTTCTTATTTCTTATACTCTTGTAATAAGAACGTTGTGTGAGTGTAATTGGGGTCAAAGGACATGAGAGAGTTGTTTATATGTTTTCTTGTGTTTATTTTATTTCAGCAGCTTTAAAGAATTCAACAACTTCTACAAAGATTAAGGCATTGTTAGACATTATGTTGTCCTTATGCTTCACAAAATAATAGGGTAACTAAAAGGATGAATAACATCCCATTAGAGAGAGCAAGGAGTATATTGTCTTGTTCTAGATTGGATTAAAAACATTAGATTGAGATTTTCCAGCACAACATCCTTCTTTGGCAATCAATCTTCATATACAACTAATGGTTTCAATACTCCTATATTAAGGTGTGATTTGGTAAACCAATAAATTGTTTGATGTTAAAGGTGTTTTGTTGTTCAATATAATAATATCTCGAAAACAATGGTGTTCCTGCGGAGAACAAATAAGAGATGTCAGACATAAGTGTTACCTTACTTCAATCCGCAATCTTCTCAGTAGGCTTCCTTCCAGTTGACATATATTATCTGCTGGTGTCTCGGCTTGGACCAATTTGAACCCAAGAGGGGTTACCTGTGGAGAAGGCTACGACGCTCAAGTCAACAAAGAATTCTCAAGAAAGTCAAATCTCGTGATTAAGGGATTAATGAATGTGTACCTTTAATTCGTGAGATCCATGTATATTTATAGATTATTTATGTCTAACCACGTCGTAGGTTGGGCTTTTGATTGGCCCACAGATGGGCCCAGGCCCTACAGTTTGATTATTGTGGGCCCTAAGGGCCTGGTTAGTAGTGTTTTAGGTCTATCAAGTTCTTGTTTGATTTTCTTAAGTTAGCGGCTTAGGCCGCTTACTCTCGCTTGTTCAACATACATGATGATTGTTTGCATCCTTGAGGGGTTATGTAGGCGGATCTCATGGTTATAGTTAGGTTAGGCCGCCTAGGTGTAGTACACCAGTCCCCCAGCCTGTGTCGGTGTATCTATAGCGGCAAAGGATGAGAAGTGTTGGTGTGTTGTGTTAGGCCGCCTAGGTGTAGTATACCAGTCCCCCAACCTTTAAGTGTGATGAACAGTGTTAAGGCTTGGAATATAAATAGGTTTGTGGGAGGTGGAGGGGTGGCAAATGTCAGAGGTCTTTTGCGCGTACAATAAAAGTGTAACCTATTTTACTAAACATTTTTATAAAGATAGTAGTTGAAACTACATAACTTAGCAAACAAATAAATCAAATATCCAAACTATTAAAACATTATTAAACACATTCAAATAAATTAATTGTCAACCTACATTATTATAAGTAATAAGAGATTATAATAAAAAAATTGTGAAAATTTATATGAAAAACTAATAAAGCATTGGATCAACTCACCTTCAATCTGGCTCAAACATGTTTAACTTGTATGTTAAGTGATTCAAGTTCAATTTGACTTACATTTAAAAATCACTCTATTTTTTCAACCCAACTCAGCTCAAACTCGTGGTGGACAAGGTCAGTTCACATGTTATAACTCATTTTGGCATCTCCAATGGATTGAAAGTGAAATTATTCAAACTCTTACTATTGTACATAAATAGTAATTTGTGAGTACGAATGTGACTTTTGATGAATGTTCTCTGCTAAGTTGTGAAGAAAGTTCAAGTCCAAAAAGTGATTCAAAATGTGAAGAACATTAAAACATTTCAACATTCTCTTGTTATGGTTAAGAGTAATTACATTGGTAGCTATAAAAGTCAAAAACAATATAATGTTGATTCTTATATTACTTCTTTGATGTGACATAAATGATCACTATGAGAAAATATTTCGTAACAATCAATATTAGTGGTAAAAAGTTGTTAGTCAGTATAGTGATCAATCTATATACAAATTTACAAAATAAAAAATTATTGGTTACTAAAATATTCACTATTATAAATAAAAATTTATAATTGGTCACTATTAATTAGAGACTAATTTAGAAATGAATTCCTTTGGTAGCAGAAACCTTATTAGCTAATGTTTAGTGACTAATTTTCTTTGGTTGCTAAATTTTATAAACAAAATTAGAGACCAATTATAATTTTTTATTCATAATGGTATTATTTTAATAACCAATAATTTTGTTAGATTATAAATTGGTATCTAAATTGATCACTATAATGACGAATAACTTTTGATCTATAAAATTAGTTGTTAATGAGACATTTTCGTATGGTAGATTATAGTAATATATTTTTAGTAAATAAGTTCATAAATGTTCTTCTTTCATAAATTTTGAAAGATATATAACACAAATTACTACAATGTTTCATAATTTTCATTATAAGAAAGAAGAAGAGATGAAAGAGACTGAATTGTCAAAAAATATCATATACAAAAAAGAAAATGAGAAATATAAAAAAAAATTGAAAAAATAAATAGAACTATAGAAAGAAAATTGTAAGTAATGGAAATTAAATTAAAATAAAATTGAATTTTTTATTTATAATAAAAAGTAAAATTTAACTGAATTTATTATTATAATTATTATACATATTTTCTTATATTAATTTTGGATAGATGGATATATTAATTATTGTTGTTGCTATTATTAGTGTTATTAATATAAGTGATGTTGGTTTAGTGAAAATTGTATAATTAAGTCATAGAAAACAAATTAAAATTAGTCCACATACAAGGCATAAGGGAATTTACTGCTTGCAGACAAGGAAAAAAAAACATTTTTTCAAATTGAAATGAGGACATTTTCGTTATTTTGCATAAAATGAACAGGAAACACTCTTGAATCTTGGCATAATGAACGGATGCATCTACCTCCCTCTCACGGAAATTTGCACTCTCAAATTTTTTCACAATCATAGATCCAAACGGAAGTGTTAATTGCAAATTCATCCTTCCACAACAACATAGACGGTACCACCATGACTAGAAACAAACATACCCTTTAAGAGTGAGAGTGTGTGTCGTAACTTATAATTCTCCTTATACCAACACACCTTTTGAAAGTTCTCTCTAGGTTTGGGTTACCCTAGGTTTTACAGGTTTTTTTTTAGGGTTTGGCATGAATTTAGTTTCCTGTTTGATGATGGAGACATGGGGTCTCCTTTTAGAATTCTATCTTCATGGTATGCCTCTACTTTGGTATGATCTCTTTGGTATACAATTAATATAATTACAGCATCCAAGTTAAGAATTTATTTTACTTTACTTCAATTTTATATGAACAGACAGTAATTGGGTATGAAATTATTATATAATTAATTGTTTTAATAATTTTTTTTCTAAAATTAAAAAAAACACTTATGGAATATTTATAAAGCATATATGATTGAATATTCTATAGAAACATTGATTCCACAATTATTTTATCCAAGTTCCATCAGGAAAAGGTTGGCCATGACAAATAAAAGGTGGGGTCGTAATCTACCAATAAATAAGAATAGTCATCTCCAAATAGTCTCTCTCAAACACAAAAATAAAAAAAAATAAAAAATCTTTTTTATTCTCACATGTTTGGGTGAAAAACTAAAATTAGGAGCAGAAAAAAGAATGATGAAAAAGGACTTGACAAAGAAAAAGTTAGGGTCTTGGTAGTATTGTAGTAAACTGTTGTATTAAAAAAAAACTTATTTGCATACTAATATATATATATATATATATATATATATATATATATATATATGACTAAATAAGTAGACAATTTTTTCAAAGATTCATTTATGTAAAAATTTTCATCTTAGTTGATGCACTCATTTATTTTAGTTTAAATCAGAACGAAGAAAGCCACGGATAAAAAGAATATGGCTAAAAAATAAAAAATTTAAATAACAAAAAAATAAAATGTTAAAACTTGTTTTGGATAAAGAAATTTAGAAAAAACATATACAAACTTTTTAAAAATGTCACCTGCACAAAAAATATACTAAAATGAAAATAAATTATAGTTTTTATATATATTAGTGTACAGACACGCGTTATCATGTCTATGTGTACATATTTTTTTAATATACGTAATATCATATTAATAGGTAATGATAATGTAATGTTATTAAGTTAATATATAAAATAAAATTATATATATTTATTAAAAATAAAGTGAAATATATAAGAAAAGATGAGAGAATAACGTTGATAAATAGAAAAAAAGAAAATAGTAGAGATAAATGATTTTATAAAAAAAATTGTAAAAGCAACGATCAATTTTCAAAAATTTAATAAATAATTATATTTTAAAGGGTAAAATTGATATTTTGAAATATAGACACAAAAGAGGAAATCTCTTTATATATTACTAGCGTCCACACAGGCGCGATATAACGTCTGTGTGTACGCAATTTTTAGATATGAATGATTGTATGTTAATAGGTGATAATAGTGTAATATTATTAAGTTAATATATAAAATAAATTTGTATTTATTAAAAATAAAGTGAAATGAATAGAGAAATTAATTGTTGATGAATAAAAAAAAGATAAACAGTTTTATAGAAAATAAGTAAAAATAACCATTAATTTTAAAAAATTTAATAAATAATTATATTGTAAAGGATAAAATTGGTATTATGAAATAAAGAGGGAACCATCTTTATATATTGTTATAGATTATAGATTAAACAAAAATTGGGCGACAAAATCATTTCATAATCAAGAAAAAATATATATATATATATATATATATATATATTATGTTTTAATAACTTTATATTTTATTATTAATCATCAAAATCTTATAAATATATGCTTTATATTTTCATGAAATAAATAATTAAATAAATAGTTTTGGTATTTTGTGAAAATATTTTAATTAATTTTTATTTCGAAATACACTTTTTATGATTTCTAATGATTTTTTATTTTAATTTATATTTATATTTATATTTTTTAAATTACTTTTTATATTAAACTATTTTATAATTTTTTAGTTGGTTTCATTAATTAATTTTTTTTTTAATTCCACACCTTCTTACTTTCTCAAATCTATCTCCCATCTAGTGCTTATTTGTTCTGTTTCTTTTTCTTTTACTTCCTAAATTTCCTTTATAGTTTTGTAAGTTTTAAAATTTCAATATATCACCTAAAAGGATTTTATTGTAGCTTTGAGACTTGAACAGAAATCTGGAAGACGTCCCAGAAAATTATTTAGTTCATGAATCAAACAACACTTTAATACTAATCACTGTATATACCTAAAAAATTGAAGTTGTATTATTACACAATATAAATTTATATTTTTTTAGATAAACTCCAAATAATTTCATAAGTATTTTTATGAAAAAAGTAAAGTAAAAAATAATAGTTTTTTTCACAATTAGTTCAATTTATTCACAAAAATAATAATTAAGATTTGTTATTTTTTTTCTCTGATGTTTATTAAATTTTATTTGATTTTGTGAGTAAAGAGGAAAGAGTAAGGAATAGGATCCGGTACCAACGAGTATCCATAAATGGGTAGTTGTGAAGAGGATGAACACTCAAAATGGCATAAGCGTGACGCACAGTGTCAGACACAGTCTCACACTGACTTAAAGAGGCCAATCATTTCTCACTTTTAATTACACGCAAATTTGAAAAAAAAAAAACACACACACACACACAGCTGCACCCACGCACCTCACGTGTTTCATATTTTCACCCCCCTTCCCTTTATTCTCATCTTGCACGCGGAACATCTTCTTAATTTCTTTTATTATATTAAGTTGTTTTCAGCCGCCGCGTGTGTTCCATTCCGTTGCCAAAAGTCAAAGCATTCCAACTTGGCGGTGCTGTGCCCAATGAATGTGGACTTCTCCGTACACTTTCTCTTTCTTCTCGTTTCCTCAAACTTCAAACCACACGCATTAGTTGCCCCGTCACTTCACGCCTCCCAACACACCCCATAATATATAATAATATAAAAATAATACATAATTTCAGATATTTCTTCATTTCTACGAATCCTCATACTTCACACCAATTATTTAATATCTTAATCCATCTTATCGTTAACATAATCTAACACTAAGCTATTTTGTTTTAATAAATTATTGTCTAAGACCAGTTTATGACTGGAATTATTCCATGCAGTATCCATGTTTTAATTGTGTTCCATTCTTACACAGTCGATGATCATCAGCAGCATTAAGAAAGTAAATAAATAGAAAGGTTAAAAAGGTTGTCTTTCTGTGTAGCTGAGTCACCATTTTCTGTAGTTACTACTATAATATAAAACTATTAAAATTTACTGTTTCTGTACTTGTATTATTTTTCTAAATAATCTGAAACTTTCAAAGAAGACAGTTGCACCAATTATGCAAAATATCCACTTTTGGATCGTCATTTTCTTTCAGACATGAGTGTCTGGAGGTCTGTCTTCTAAATCCAAGTTTGATGCTTGAGTCATGTGTGTTTGTTGCTATACCATAACATGATTAAAGTTTTAAGGTTTGATTTGTTTAAGATTCTACACTAACCAAAGATAAAATATTTATAGTATAATTGAATGAAAATATATTTTATAAATCAATAATATAAGATTGAATAAGACTTATAGTCCACTTTTTAACACCATATCACAATTATGAGTTAGAGTATATACTACTAGTGAGTTTTTGTTTGTTTAGTTTACTGTCTCATCTATTATCGAAATATTTGTTATTTGTTAAGATTTATCATATCACTCATTATCGAACTATCCATTAATATCTAATTTTATACTTAATATCATATGATTCAGTACAAGAAGAGTATGTTGATCGAAAATTTCACATTAAGTATAAATAAAACGATTTTGTAATATA
>Ga0214545_1005866_pt1 | contig 21841 bp, 20 predicted proteins | sample CNSS4metaG_FD_160064 | JGI IMG/M metagenome (GOLD analysis project Ga0214545, IMG submission 160064) | Root nodule microbial communities from cowpea collected in UCLA plant growth center, Los Angeles, California, USA - CNSS4 | ecosystem: Host-associated > Plants > Roots > Nodule | place: USA...
TAATTAAGTTTTCTATTTGGTGAAGAAACAAAGGAATAAACATGATTAGGCATAGTAAAATTAATTGAGACTGTACTTTGATTGAATTTACTATGGACAATCTAACAATTCTCACTTTTAATTGAGATTGTACTTTGATTAAAAGTGAGGATGCCAACAAATGAATTGAGTCTTTACATTGATTGATTTGTAAATCAACAACAATAATTAATTTAACAATAATCTTTAGATAACCAATGAAGAATCTTATTTAGAAAAAGCGGTGAAATTGACCTATTTACTATTACTGTGTTTACAATCTTTCGTGTCATTTTCTTTGCATATCAAAACCCCGTACTTTTATAGTTGCTAGTTTTAATTGCATTTTTAAGAATCAAATATTTGAGATCAATTTCGTATTCGTTGTGAGACGACTCAGGGTTATCTTAACCCTAACTATTTTGTTCACTACTAATTTGGCAATACTGAAGTTGCTAAAGTTAAGTAGTGGTAATTTGATCGCCTAACGACAGCGATATCACTAACCATACCATCCTTTCTTGCAACTAACGACCCAATACTTTTATATTCTCAACCCTAATCTTTGTTTTTTACAACCTTTGCTCTAGATAAAAAAATAGTAATATAATTCTAATAATTAGAAGCAATATCTTTTTTAATGATTAGAATCAATATACTAATGGTGATTGATATTATGCTTTGATTTGTTGTGATTTAATTATCATAATATTCTATTATCGCGACCAATCCTTTCTTTTTTTTATTCATTATAATTAAGGATAGGATTATGTAGACCCAAAATAATTAAATAATTATTTAATGAATGCGGGTGATAGGAGCCTTTAAGGCATTTAATGCAGTGTGCTATGACGTGGAAAAGTACTAGCTCAAGTGGTTAAGAGTACTTTATTGTGTGAGAGGACTTAGGTTCGAGTCCTATGTATGCCAATTGTATGCTATTTTAACTTGTGTATTATTTTAATGATATATTTGAATATGGGTCGTGATAATGTAATCCAAAAATTATAGAAATTATCACAAACATGAATTGGTTGAATTGGTTGTAACTCTCTGTTAATGATTATTGAATAACCATTAAGCCAAATTCTAATAAAATAAAATCCAGAACCACCTACATCAACATCATCTGTTAATGATTATTGAATAACCATTAAGCCAAATTCTAATAAAATAATACATATCATCATCAACATCACGTGCTCTATCATCTTTGAAGGTTGTGGCCGATAGGTATGACAGCAAGTCATCTTGAAGTATTCACTAGTAGATGTATACGCAGTATACGTGAGCAGATGATATTGATGTAGGTGGTTCTGGTGGAGCTTAGCCACGGGATGTTACATGCGGCCTGGAATTTTTGTGCGAGTGATTGGGCAGAGGAGTTCTAGCAGATTGGTACTGATTGCAAAGAGAATTGGGAGTGGAAGTCATTTTTTAAGAATGAGCACAGGTTAAGGGAGTTTTGGTTGAAGGACATCTCTCCAAATTCGAATTTGAGCAAGGATTCCAGGTAAGGGGAGTTGTTTATAATTGTTTTAATTCGTGAATAATGTATTGTGACTTGTATGAACTGAATTGCATGAATCCCCTTGCGGAATTACGTGCAGAACATTAGATCTTGGTCAGGCCCGAGGACGTGCAGAAGACAACTTTCAGGTCATGCTACGGGCATTATGAGTATGTGGTGATGCCGTTTGGGGTGACAAATGCTCCTGCGATCTTTATGGACTACATGAACAGAATTTTTCGGCTGTACCTTGATCACTTTCTCGTGGTATTCATTGACGACATACTTATATATTCTGAGAGCCGGGAGGAACATGTAGACCATCTGCGAGTGGTGCTAGAAACTCTCAGAGAGCGTCAACTGTATGGGAAGTTGTCGAAGTGCGAATTTTGGCTGGATGACGTACAGTTCTTGGGTCATGTAATATCAACCCAAGGGATACTAGTGGATCCAGCTATATCAAAACGGTGGTGAAGTGGGAGAGACCGTAGACAGTTATAGAGGTGAGAAGCTTCTTGGGTCTGGTAGGTTATTACAGGAGGTTTGGAAAGGGCTTCTCCAAGAGGGTGAGTCCATTGACGAAGCTCACTAGAAAGGATCATCCTTTCTCTTGGATTGATGAATGTGAAGCTTGCTTTGAGGACATGAATAAGAGATTGACGACTGCGCCGGTGTTAGCTATTCTAGACACGACTAAGACATTTGAGGTGTATTGTGACGCTTCATACCAGGGTCTGGGTTGTATGCTGATGCAGGACAAAAGACCAGTGGCTTATGCATTGAGACAGTTGAAGGTGCATGAGAAAAATTACCCGACACACGATTTGGAGTTGGTGGCAGTAGTATGTGCTCTCAAAACTTGGAGACATTATTTGTACGGGGCATAGTTCCAGGTATTCAGCGATCACAAAAGCTTAAAATATTTGTTTGATCAGAAGGAGCTGAATATGAGGCAGAGGCGCTGGATGGAATACCTGAAGGATTACGACTTTGAGTTGTTATATTAGTAACGTCGTAGCCGACTCCATGAGCAGGAGAGAGTCCATGTGTCAGCCATGATGATTAAAGAGTTGGAGTTGATAGAGAAGCTGCGAGACATGAATTTGGGACTATACGGTGCAACATGTTGAGAATCACCAATGAGTTCCTAGATGAGGTTCGAGTGGAACAGGGTAAGGATTAGGAGCTTCAACATATCCTTGGTGAGTTAGGTACAAATAAGAGGAAAGACTTCAAGATGGGTAAAGAAAGCATCCTGTGTTTTAGAGAAAGGGTGTGTGTACCCAGGAGTCGGGTATTGAGGAAGATGCTCTTGGATAAAGATCTGAAAGCGACCTTCTGGTGGACGGGTATGAAGACGGATTTGGCCGATTATGTCGCATCATGTTTAGTATGCCAGAAAGCGAGATTGAACACCAGAGACCGGGTGGTACGTTGGAGCCTATTGACATTCCTTAATGGAAATGGGACAGCATTTCCATTGATATTGTCACGCATTTGCCGCGGTGTGTGAGAGGACATCACTCAATCTGGGTTATTGTAGACAAACTGACGAAGTGTGCGCACTTCCTACCTATTAATCAGAAGATGTCTCTAGATAGGCTGGCAGAGTTATATGTCAGAGAGATCGTCAGATTTCATGTTGTGCCAACAAGTATTGTATCAGACAAGGACCCGAGGTTTACATTGAGGTTTTGGCAATCTTTGCAGAAGGCCTTGGACACTTAGTTGAGAATGAGCTCAGCATATCATCCTCAAACTGATGGGCAGTCTGAGAGAACTATATAGTCGTTGGAGGATCTGCTGAGGACTTGTGTTTTGGACCACTTGGGTACTTGGAGTGACATGTTGCCACTGGTGGAGTTTACTTATAATAATAGTTATCACTCCAGCATTGGGATGGCACCATACGAGGCATTTTATGGTCGAAGATGCAGGACTCCGTTATGTTGGTAGCAAGATGGGGAGTTAGTGGTTCTTGGATCATAGTTTTTACAGCAGACTACTGAGAAGGTGAAGATGATACAAGATCGAATGCGTGCAACTCAGAGTCGGCAGAAATCCTACGCAGATAAGAGAAGGAGGCCACTCGAGTTTGAGGCAGGTGACCACGTGTTCCTCAAGGTGACACCTACTGCAGGTATTGGGAGAGCACTGAAGTTAGGGAAGTTGACCCCTCGATTCATCGGGCCCTATCAAATCACGAGGCGAATTGGTCCAGCAACATATGAGATTGCTTTGCCACCTCACATGGCGAATCTTCATAATGTGTTCCATGTATCGCAGCTGAGAAAGTACATTGCGGATCCGACACATGTACTGGAGGAGGATGATGTTCAAGTTCGCGAGGACCTGACGATGGGAGTTAGACCAGTGAGAATCTTAGATTCTCAAGTAAAGCAGCTCAGAGGGAAGGAGATCAGAACGATGAAAGTACTATAGGATGAGGCAACTCAGGAAATGACGTGGGAGATGGAAGATGTCATGAGGAGGTCTTATCCTCACCTATTCACTGGTAAGTTCTCTTTTTCGAGGACGAAAAATTTTAAGGTGGGGGAATGTAAGACCTGTGGAATTTAATTAATTAGATAAATAATTAATTAATAAATGCGGGTAGGAAGAGCCTTTATGCCATTTAATTCTGATTGGTATGATGTGAAAAAGTACTAGCTCAAGTGGTTGAGAGTACTTTATTACGTGAGAGGACTTGGGTTCAAGTCCTATGTATGCCAATTATGTGTTATTTAATTGTTATTGTTTTAATATTATGATTAAACATGTTGACTAATGACATAATGATTGAAGTGTATTAGTTAGCATGAAATATGAATTGGCATGATGGTTTGGCATTGATTTAGCATTTCATGGTTGTGGGTTCAAGCCTTGGGGAACCTAAATAAACTTTATTTTTGCTAATGTTAGTTTTGGATGGAATTGGAAGGGTTAAAGGAAACCCTAACTGAACTAGCAGCCAAGAATGGCTGTAAAACAACCCATAATGAGACAATGAATGGCCATTAACAATCAATTAAGTTGCATTTTCGTTTTTGATCATTGACTTAGCTTTAAGGCACCAGTTAAAAGGCAAAATTGGGGTAATAGGAAAGGTTTTGCAAGGCTGAAATTATACCCAGAAACAAAGCACGAATTCTGAGTTTTTGGTGAGGCTTGAGTGAGGTTCTTGGGGGCTGAATTGAGAGGAGGCTAAGGAGGTACTTGGTGTAGGGAGGATTCCAATTGCCAAAGTTCAAGCTAAGGAATTCAGGTTAGGGAGTTTTGCACGTTAGAATTTTATGTTGTATTCGAATTGTATGATATATGTTGAATTGTTGGATTACTGTTCGTTTCTGGTTGAATTCTCATGTTTCTGGAAAATTTCCAGAAACCGCCTAGCGGGTTGTTCATAGCCGCCAGGCGGTGCATGCTTTGTTACATGTTATGGGTTCCCGAAGGAGGAACCACCTGGCGGCACCTTCCCGGCCGCCAGGCGACACATGGCCTGTACCCAATTTTGGGTTTTTCTGATGAAGGGCCTGGCGGTATGGGCTAAACCGCCAGGCGACACGAGACATATTGATTCGATTTTGGCATTTTATGTGTTCTGGGGTGATATTGATCGGGGGAAAATGAAGTTCTACTTAATTGTTAATGATGAGATGGGTTACATTGTCGAATTACGTACGATTGATGATTTGATTTGGTAATTTGTTATGAACACCCTTTTAGGGTTGAATTTGGAGGTTTTTATGATTCATGAATGAATAGTGCGAATTGGTGTTAGAACTGTGTTTGATATGGTTAGGCTGTAATAATCGTGCCTCGTTTACTATGCTTAAGTGCGAACAACAGAGCTAGGTAAGGAAAAGTATCAGAAAAGGGGGGGAACCAGTTTTGGATTGCCTAGAAAACATACGCACCGCTTGGCGGCACAAGGCTCGCTGCCAGGCGCCATCTCAGAGGCAGTAGTTTGGACATGACAGTGGCTGTTGTGATGATTTTTTTTTTATTCTGGAAAACTAAGTGTTTAAATCTCTCAGGGTTGGAGGCAATATCTAAAGTTAGGCTTTGGTGATAATTTGCGCATTTGAGAAGGGAGACTCATCTTCATTAGTTTATGAGATGAGTGAGTTTACAAAGTATTAGGAGTAAGGAATAGGGAGTGTTCATTCAGGGAAGTGTACATGGGAAAATTGTGTGACCAGTTGGTTGATATAGAGAATTCATGGCAAAGGTGTTGTTAGTATGGTATGTAAGAGCTCTTATAAATATAGGTAAGGAATAGGATGGGTCCAAGTAAACTTGTTAGACCATTGAAAGGAGTAAAATGTTGAGGCAAGTCTGACCATGAGGAATTGGGGTTGATATTGGCAGTGGTTCAGTCTTGTGACAAGTAGCAGTGGTATAATTGAGGAAGACATATGATGGACTTGGGGAGAAATAGTAATGTTGATGACTATTCAAACAAATGGAATGTAGATATTCTTGGATTGGAAATTCTATTGATGCTAGAGCATTGTAGACACCCTTGATGTGAATAAGAAAAAGGCAACGACACTAGATTGAATGGAACTGTGAGGGAGGGTCTGGGAAGGTGAGCCAAAACTTAAACCAGATTTTAGTATGTCTACAATCTATTGATGCGACGTCTGGCGGTGGGAATGGGAACCGTTAGGCGATAGTTTAAAGCCAAAGAGTAAACTATACGTGTGGCGCTTGGCGATATCGAGCGTTCTGCTAGGCGATAGATGCAGACCCAGGGGTGGTCGGGAAAGAGTGGTGCCTGGCGATAGGGTTATCTCCGCCAGCCGGTAGGTGCAGCGACAGAGGTGCAGGGGCGCTAAGCGCCTGGCGGTACGTGTCCCCCGCTGGCCAATTTTGATGTTGTAGCCTTGGGATGTTGGATTCTACGCATGTGATCTACAAGGCTTTTGGTGGTGCTTCAAGGGTGGGATTGTTGGTGTTCTTTGAGTTGAGCTCGGAACGTATCCCTTGTGTTGAGCTCGGGATAAGGGTTAAGCACATGGCATTCCTTGAGTTGAGCGCGGAATGGAATCCCTCGAGTTGAGCTCGGGATGGCGGATGAACACGAGGAACCTTTGAGTTGAGCTTAGGTTGGCGAGTATTGCCGATGAAAGTGTGTTGGTTGTGGTCAGTACGAATGGGTCCAGATAGATTGCACTCCTCAGTAAATAGCTGACGAGTTTGGTCGTCTTGGGGACGTTACGAACAATGTTCGTATTTGGGAACTCCACCTGTCGTTACGGTGTATGATCAGTAGCAATGGTTTCCCGGACGTGCTCTATCGGTTGTGGCTGATAGGTATGGCAGCAAGTCACCTTGGGGTAATCATTAAAAGAGGTAGAACACGAATGATCTGGTTGTGGCCAGGTGATATGGAATAGAGTGAGAGACTCTATTTGGGTGTTTGCATGAAATATATAAGTGACTACCTATATGTATATCAATATAATTATATGTTGATTCTGTTAAGCTCACCCTATCTATTTGTGTTTGGCGATGATCGTGTGCATGGTACACGTGAGCAGATGATGTTGATGCAGGTGGTTTTGGTGATGCTTAGACACGGAGCGGGGGAAAGCTTGGGAGTTTATATATTTTCATGTTTTATGATTTTGGCATAAGTTGTAAACTTTTATGAGACATTTTTGGATTATTCCACTTTTGTAATTATGGATTTTTGCTTTTATCATTGGAAGTTATAAAAGATTAAATTTCCTGCGTTTTGGGAAATGAGGTGTTATTTAATGAAACTGTTTATTTTTTTCTTTATTTAATATTAAATCCGTAATATCCTGACAGGATGTTACATAATGCATAGGTGTAATGTGAGAAGTAGATTTTAAGAAGGACAATGGTAAATGGGTGCTAAAGCATAGTTGGAATTAAAGTGGGAGAGGTACTAGGAAATAGAGAATGCATTATTCTGATTGGGAGTATAGGTACTATAAACGATGTGCTATGCATGAGTACTTTTGGAGAAGTGTGTTATTGATGCACAAGTGGCTAAGTTATGTATCATAGTGCGTATAGACTTAAGGGAAAAATAAATTGATTAGAGGTAGTGTTACTGTTATATGGAAAATAACCAATTAATGTCTTGGATGTGCTGGATTGGGTGACAATGGTGTTAAGTTAGTACATATCCTTGGAGAATGTGAGATTATGCTTGCTAAGTATGTCAAGTCATGACTAGAGTGAATTACAAAAGTGGATTATAAGTAATGGACCACATATAGTATGACAAGACTTCACCAAACTGAGGATGAAGAATAAGAGAACATGATTATCTTGGGGTTATTTTGGTGGTATAAGGAAATATGCTCTGTTGTGTGCGAGAAAATTAGTCAATAGGTATGCTACTAGTGTAGCGCCTGGCGGCACGGGTGTGTGCGTCAGGCGATATGATCAGCTCCAGGGGTTCATGCACCGCGCGGCGCGTGGTGGCAGGGTGTAATCCGCCAGGCGATAGACCCTGTAACAGTGGGTCTGGAAGTGGCTATTGCCCAGCGGCAAGGAGTGACCCGCCAGGCGATAATGCTGCAGACTGTGGCTTGTGTTTGTTGCTTTTACGCAATGATGCTATACTTGGATCGGGAGATGTTGTGCCATGAGCGGGTAGGTTCATGGATGGTGGTAAACATGTGATGATATGAGCGGGTAGGTTCATGGATGGTGGTAAACATGTGATAATATGAGCGGGGAGGTTCATATCCAGTTACTCTCGTGTGGGGATACGAGCGAGGTAGGTTCGTATGTTCTGTGCTCATACTTGAGAGATGCTGCATGCAAGGAGGTACGTAGCTGGTGGATCACATGTGTTGGACTACGGGCGGGTAGGTCCGTAGTGCAGGACTATGAGCGAGGAGTTTCGTAGGGTAGGACTACCAGTAGGGAGGTTGGTAGAGGCAGGACCACAAGCGGGCAGGTTCGTGTGAGTATCATAAACCTTGAATCCAAGGCTAACTATTTGTGTGGTTTGAAGGTTGAAAAGCCTTGGGGATAAGTTCTTGGCCAAGAACTAACTAGTATGAATAAGATGGGCGTATTGCTTTTATTCTGCTACTTTATATGTTGTTTTTATTTTTATAAGCTCACCCTTTCTATTTGTGATTGGTGATAATCGTGTGACTCGTTACATAGGAGCAGATGATTATACAAGTGATGTTGTGGATGCACCGGCGACAGAGTGAGGGCTAGCTTGGGACTAGAGCTAGGGACTTTATTATGTTTTCATTGTTTTTGTCGGATTGTGGAACTTGTATTGACATTATTATTCAGCTTTATATAAATTATGGGGCGCTAAACTATTTATTAAATTTTCCCGCGTTTGGGAATAATAATATTGCGTCGTTTGAATTTCATTTTTCTATATTTATTTATTTAATTAAGTAATATTCCTTAGGGATGTTACATATTACATTTGGATTGTAATGTGTGTGTATATAAATACACAATCTTTCATAGACAAAAAAGGCGGGGACAATTCTGGAGACCTCTCTCTTAACCCAAACACAAAGTTTCTTCTTCTCCCTATTTTTCCTTAATCTCATACACATAAACTGATGAAGGATTGACCCCAACCAAGGATGGAGGCACATGCTTAAGAAGACTAAGCATGTTTAGAAATGAAATTCACTAATCCTTAATCCCTTTCATTTGTGTTTGTTATTTTTGATTCCCTATGTTGACTTATTTGAATCAACTTATTTGAATCAACTTTAGTTGACTTGTTGACCTTTGACTAGGTTTGACTTGTTGATTATAGTTGACTTGACTTAAGTCAACATGCTAATCTATGTTTATTTGCTTTGTAGGTTAATTAGGAGTAAGAAAGCAATGCTAGGTGGCGCATGGTGATTGGGGAGCATAAATGATGTGGAGGAGAGAGTAAAGCAAAGGCATAAAGCATAAAGTAAAAGGCATAAAGCAAGTGTACCTATGTACCTTTGGTCTCATTTGTTTTCAGCACACTTTGGCCACTTTTTGGAGACATATGAGACACATTCTTTGTCTCCTTTTGTGTTAGAACGAAATTAGCCTTGCACACACCATAGTTAGCTCTTTTGTCTCTCATTTTTGTAATATTTGACCTAGTTTCTAGAAGCTAGGGTTAGGTTTTTGTAGAGACATCCTTAGGTATCTTTTATTTTCTTAGAGGCCCCTAAACTCTTCTATATAACGAGTGCTCCTAGACATGTAAAATGGTTGAACATTTTGAAGTAACAACACTCTTGTTTCAACCATTATTTCCGTGAGCTAGCCCCCCTTCTAAGAGTGGAAGAACTCTTTGCCTTATCTTGCTTATGCAAGTGGCGAAACCACATCACTCATCTCTAGAGCTTGATTTGGCTTTGCTCTCTCTAAGAGTGGCATGCTCCACTTCCATAATCAACACTCTCTTTTCTTCCATTTTGCTTTATTCTTCTTAATTTCATTGCATTTCCATTCGTTTTTCCAATTCTTGTATTTTTGTTTTAAAGTTACAATCCATCTCCTTCTTCCTTTGAACTCTTGGAAAGGAACATTCACATCTAGATAACTTGCTAACTTAATGTCTAGTGGGGATTTCCTTGAGTTTTCTTAAGCAACTCATCATCATATTCAATAATCTTAAAAAGGAACAAGATAATCCTTCATCACAAACCCACTCTCTTCACTTCTAAGATCACTCATCCTCCATTTTCTCCTACCTCAAGGATTCTCCACCTTTGTTGTCTTCTTCAACCACATCAATCATTTTCAACCATATAACACATACGCTCTATCACCGTACGCCTCTACTAAATGGTTTGCTCCTATGAGGACAATTCTTCTCCATTTCCATGTAAGTCTAATCCTATTTCGACCTTTTCTCTATTCTTTATTTTAATCTCATTGTCCTAGTATTTGATATTTCTCCACATAAAAAAAATGCTTTTCAAAGGTATTAGTACTCGAGCGATCGTCCACGTTAGCCTAGTACTTAATGTCTTTCATTTTTAAATAAATAATTAAAATATGTTTTTTTAAGCTATGAGTACTCGAGTGACCACCCGCGTTAGCTTAGTACCTAATGCTTTTCGTTTTTAATAAATAATCAAAATATGTTTCTTTTAAAGTATAAGTACTTGAACAACCGTCCACGTTAGCTTGGTACTTAGTACCTTCTTTTTTCTTCAAAAAAATTATTCAAAACAATATTATAGTTTCAAAAAAATAAAATAAAAAAATTAATATTCTCACTCCTTTTCAAGTAATTTAAAATACAAAAAAAACATAAAAAGGTTAAAATTATAAAAACAAAATCAATTCAACAATTTCTCAAAAGATTCTTTTAGAACTACATGATCCCTAGTTCTCTATTATGAATGGAGATATGTAATAATTAGGTCAATCCTTGTCGAGTTCATTTCTAGAAAAATTAAATGTTCCCGAAATAGTTTTCTAATAAGTTTTTAGAAAAAACTACGTAACCATGATTTCTTATTTTTAATGAGAATACGTACGATCAAGGATTAATCCTTGTAAGGCCTAAAAATAAAAATAATAATAATTTTGTTTCCTTTGCACATTTTTTTTATCTTTTGGGAAAAATTAGCATTTTTAAAACCACATAAATTTGTATATTTAATTAAAATTACTGCCCTAAGGCAGGCATTATAGGTAAGGATGTCAAAAAAATTTGTACTCGCAAATATCCGCAAATATCCGTAGATAAAACTCACAACGGGTAGGAAATGGATAATGTAAATGGATACCCGCGGGTAACAGGTACATGTATTTTTTATATCCGCATGTTAAAGGGGCGGGTACAGGTATCATAGTATTTGTACACGTTGATACCCGTACCCACTATACTTTAATTTAAATTAAAAAAAAATAAAAAACATGATTAAAATATTAACATATTGATTTTGAATGAATTATTTTTTTATCAATTAGTTTTAAAAAACTTCATTTCTTTGTAAACTCTCATTCAACAATATTTATATGGGTTATTTGAACTTTTGTTTGAAGTTTATGAATGTTATGTATTGTATTTTATTTGAATTTACGATTAAAATATGTTTATAAATATTTATTTTTATTTTTTTATAAATATCCACATGTACCCGTGGATATCCGTGGATATGAAAAAATTATGCGAGTACCCGCATAACGGATACACGACGGATACGGATACGGGTATAGGATGGATATTTATTCAGCGGGTAGGGTACGAGGGAGCTACTACCCATACCCTAGTTGTAGGGTGCTTAACATTTTCCCTACATGTAACCGACTTCCGAATTTCAAATTTGGTTTTTTCGCAAATTTTCCTTTGCTTTATGGTTTTCCATAGTTTTCCAAAATAATCTATGGTGGCGACTCCCAAAAATTTTATTTTTTTGAGTTAGTCATCCCATAGGGATTTAGGTTGCGACAACCGGCAGCAAGCAATAGGGAGGCGAGAGGCAGAGGCAAAGAAATGAATGAACGTGGAACAATGATAGAGGCGAGAGGGTACTAACTTTGTGGAGAGGAATTGAGAACTCGTCGACTATAGAAAACTCAGGGAGAAGAACTAGTCACGGAGAAGAGATCAACTTCGCGAGTGAACTCATCGATAGTAACGGTTTGCGTTCACAATATCGAAGAACGACGAATAACGTCTCTTGAACAACATACACGAAGCTACAGAGAAAATGTGCATTAAAAGCTAAGCACAAAAGCAAATTTTTTGTAAAAGTGAGAATGAAGGCAATATATGACGATAATCATCCTTCAAAATCGTCATCATATATGGTAAATTAGAAAAATGATGTTTATTTTTAACTCTAACCATTGTTATATATGTTTAGTTGGTAAAATGTCGATGATTGTTCATATAAGTGTAGCTGAAAAAAAGGCAAAAACTACAAAATGTGCCACCACTCTTTTCCAAGACAAATTTTGGATAATTGTCTTTATTTAGTGTAGTGGTAGGCCTATTTTACACTAGTGAAATTCTTTCTGTTGTTTCTCTAATCTTTCTCTAATCTTTTTCTACTATTAAACTCTAATTCTTTCATGTACTTTTGATTCACATTCTGGACGACTATAGTTGTTATTGGAGTTGTTTTTTCTTTATAATCGAACTCAAATATTGTTGATTGCTTCGATATATGCTTTGTTAATACTCAACATTATATACTCGTGTGTATGTGATTTCAAAATTAATGTGATAATACTTTAATAAATTTATTATATTAATTATATTTAGTCAATTTTAAGTTCACGTTTCATTGAATTCTTAATAAAATTTTGTGATATATTAAATATTAATTGTTTCGAGTGTAGGGACTGAGCACCTATCTAAAACACCCACTCAAGCTTCTTCACTTAATATTTCTTCTTGTTGTCATAGTCTCTCCTTTTTTTCTTGTTTGGTCTTCCTTTCCTTTCTTCCGTTCAGTTGTCTAGACGATCGGGGTACCTGTCAATTAGACTCTAAGGCTTAAGTCAGTTCAAGTCCCTTCGGGTTATGCAATTAATGTTGTAATAAATGCGAAGTAAAAGTCCTTACCAACTTACTTTGTCCTCCTATTTATAGTTCTCTATATAGGCCTATGATTAAGGTTTCTTAATCGAGGCTCAATTGCTTTTTAAACTTGATTATTGACCTGTTGTATCTTAAATACAGACTTTATATTTTTGGGTCTGCCCAACTGATGATATTGAACGTACTCGCGCTGACCGGCCATGTCTTTATGTCCAAATGGTCGGACGAGAATGACCAATCATGGCCTGTGTTTGTTGACGTTCACATTGAGAAGGATCTCAATGTGATTTTCAATTACACAATGCCTAGCCCACCAATTGTAGCAGGGGGCCTTCGACCGCTTGTTCTCAAGGTCGTTCAGTTGTGAACTCACTAAAATCACTCCAGAGAAATTTCCACATCAACAAAGTTCACAACATTAAACCCCAACTATTGGATAGTCCACCTGTAGCAAGCGGCCTTCGGCTACTTATCCTTGGGCCGCCCGGTTGGGGGTGTTGATAGGTCCTACATACACAAGCCCCCCAAGTCTTGAGCATTGATGGAAGCATAGCATAAAGGGTTTAAACAGTGTCGCTTAGGAGGATCGTGGAGTTGTGACATCTGACAGGGTTGTGACACTTCGTGTTTCATTCCTGTCAGATGGGAAATGAAGCGTTGCGTCTCTTGGGCCGTTGGTCGTCTTGTGATCGTGTGGATATGGTGATGCCACATGTCTCCAAGATTTTTTATAAAAGCAACATGTGGTTCAGGTTATTTTCACACTTTCTTCTCTTCTTTCTACTTCTTGCACCAATCAGTTTATAATTTTTAGGTAAAAATAACTATTGTCAATTTATCGAGCTCGAATGAGTCTTCTGATCGGGAAAACGCGGGTCTTAAGGATGAGAGGTTGTCTTCTTCTTTCTCGCTGACGCTGTCGGAGATAGAGGGGTCGCTTGGTCGGGAGATGTCGTCGGGTAATTACTCGACCCATGTAAATATTAATAATGAGGCTAAGGTTGGGGATTCGCTGAGTGTGGGTGAATCTGGAGAAGTGGTTGGGGAAGCTGGATCAGATGTAGAGGGTAAGGATAGGGGTCATGTAAAAAATGATTTTGCGGACGAAGGCGATTGATTGGACCTTCCTCCTATCCCTGGTTACGAGTGGGCACCTCACGAACCCAGAACATAAGTGCGAGGTTCCGATGGGGAAACGATCTGGTCGGTCTGGTCAACAAGGCAGATTACTTTAAGGAAGAAGTAGTGGACAACTCTCTTCGGCTAAAGGTGTGCGCCGATAACGAGAGGGTTTAATATGGTCGGGAAGGAGCGAGGTTGGATTTTTCCTACATTTATGCCTACTTCTTTCAGGATCTATTCTTAACATTGCTCTTTAACGACTGGCAGATTGCAATGTTGGGGATAATCCATTGTGCTCCGACCTAGATCCACCTGAACGCCTTGACTTCTATGCAAGCGTTTGACGTGCTCTATCGAGCGGCCGGGCTGACCCCCACCGTGCCTTTATTCCTTCACTTCTACAAGATTCGCCTTACTCTTACCAAGGGATGGGTTTTTTTTGTTGGAGCTTCAAAGAGTTTGATCGGCCTGTATCTTGCTTCCTATAAGGGTTTTAAGACCAGTATTTTTAAGTTCTCAATCACATGACGAGGCAGGAAATGGTTTTTTGATGAGGTCAATCGTCCTAAATTTCCCTTATACTGGATGCAAATGTCGTTACTTGTAGACCCTTGAACAGATGACTCCCGCCGAGTGGGCTGATCCCGCCATCCTTAAGAAGCTTCCTGACAAACTTCCGGCCAAGGCTTTGATCTGATGCCTACTCTCGAAAGACTTATCTGGAGTAGTTTATGGTTAGTGGTTTTGATCCGACCAGTTTCGTTTTGAATAAAATGCACTTATCTAATCTTTTTGTTTTCTCGTAGATATGATGTCTCGTCTCGCTCTTATTAATGTTGAATATATGGTGAGGGCAAAGACGCATAGGAAGGCTGGTGGATCTTCAATTGTGCCTCCTCGTTCGATGGCTCACCCCACTCAACCATCGAGCTAGCCAACCTCGAAACCCAACACTCCGACCAGTGCCTCGGTGGTTGGTACTTATGTTGCTAATGTCCTCAACAACCCTTCCATTACTACCATTCTTGCGGCAGAAGGGGCTTCCACTAAAAGGAAGAAAGAAGGCAAGGTTGATGCCTCTTCATCAAGTCGATCGCCCAAAAGGAGTCATAATGGCAAGGCCTCAGGGTCCTTTGCTTCTAGTTTCCTCGACGAGGATCTTTGCCTAGGTTATAAGATTTCTTATCACCTAGGGTCGGATGTGAATGATCTTTTAAAAGGGATTTCGGGCAGTGAGACTCTCTGGACAACTAGCGAACTGAGCTTTCGCCTCTCTGTGTTAACCGCCTGGTTTCCTATGGTCGACAAGTCCTAAGTGGACTCTTTGGAAAAAGAACTGGTTGCTTCCCGGGAAGAGGTAAAGGAAGTCAAAGTCGTTGTCGCAGACCTATCTAAGAGCTTCAATCATGTCCTCGATGATGCAGACCCCTAATTTCTAATATTCTTAGTTTTGGCATAGTTAGGTTTTTGTTTTTTGGTGCTGTAATATTTTGGCATGACCGATCAGGTCTAATCGGCCATTTGGCCGATCGCATTCGATCGACTTTAAAACATTTATTCTATCATGATTGCCTTTTGTTTGCCTATCACCTTTTTGGCATTGTTGATATCGCGAAATATTTTTCCTCGTCCAATCGGGACTTTTGAATCAATGAATCATCGTCGACCGGTAGTAAGGCAATTTAAGATTGAATTAGTGAGCCGAGCTTCAAGTGATCTTAAATACTTATCCGCTCGGTGCCATAACATAATAAGCTAAGTAACTAACTTGTTTCGACTGCTCGAGATCTTGATTGATTTTAAAGTTTGTATAAAATTTGGGCGCCCTAGGATCTTTCTGATTTTAGTGTGAATTTTATTGGGACGCGAGTTATTATTCGACTTAGATTTAAGAGAAACCCCGTGCGGGCATCTGTTGACCGCTCGGGTCTTGGGTTTGAAGTGTCCTATCAGGACGAGCATTTTGACAGCTTGGGTCGGTGCTCTTTGACTGGGGCTTTCGGTGAAGCTCACCCTTTAATCGAATAGGCTTTTTTAATTTGACGGGGTCCTATAGAGACCCCTCGTATTGCTATTCAACTTTAAACAACTTCATGTGTGTAGCATTAAACAATGAGTTGATCATAGAAACTTTCAATTTCATTGATTTGGTCGATCGGTTACAACTTAACTATAATACATTTTCAAATGAGTCGTGTTCCACGTGTTTGGTATTTCCTTCCCGCTCAGGTACTCCAATCGATAAGCTTTGTTGTCCAGATCTTCAATGACTCGGTACGGGCCTTTCCAATTTGGAGCTAGTTTTCCATGTGTTGATTTCTTCCTAGATTCGTTGGTCTTTCTTCATACCAGATCTCCTTTAATAAAACGCCTCGGCCTGACTTTTGCATTGTATCTTCTTCCTACCATCCTTCTTCATGCCTCTGCTCGTACGACTGCTTTTTCCCGTCGCTCAGTCGATAGATCCAGCTCCTGCCTGATCTTCCCTTAGTTGACCTCCAAGTCTTGCACTTTGCGCCTTAGCGTTGGTTCCCCTACTTCAACCAGCATCATCGCATTTGTTCCATACGTCAAGTTCAAAGGTGTTCGCCCGTCGTTCCATGCGGTGTGCATTGATAGGCCCACAAGACTTGTGGAAGTTCATGGATCCAAGCTCTCTTCGTGTCTCCCAGCCTCTTTTTTAACTCTACCACAGTTATCTTATTGATCGCTTCCGCTTGACCGTTTGTCGACGGATGTTCCACGGAGCTTGTCACATGGCGAATTCCTACCTATTTGTAGAATTCGCACATTTTTTGTCGATGAACTGCCTTCCATTATCAGTGATAATGGTATAGGGTAAGCCAAAGCGGCATATGATATTCCTCCATACGAAGGAATGGACCTGTCGAGCGGTAATGTTGGCAAGGGCTTCGGCCTCGACCCACTTGGTAAAATAATCAACGGCGACAAGAATGAACTTTTTCTACGCCTGACCGACGGGGAAAGGCTCTAGTATATCCATTCCCCATTGAGCGAAGGGCCAAGGAGATGTCATACTGTGTAGCTCGGCCGAAGGTTTCTTTGAGTCATTTTCGTGTGCTTGACACCTGTCGCACTTGCGGATCATCGTCTCGCTCTCCTACTCTATGGTCGGCCAATAATAATCTGCTCGCAAGACTTTAGCTTTCATCGTTCGTTGGCCAGTATGCATGCCACAAATGCCATTGTGAATTTCATCTATCACATAGGAAACCTCGTCCTTAGATAAGAATTTAAGGAGTGGAGCAGTGACCCCCCTTTTGTACAAGTCATCCCCTATTACTACGAATCAGGATGCTCGCCTAGCTTCGCTGGGTTTGATGTCCTCCCCCTTTCTTGTTTCTCTAACAGCTTTCTGATATCAATCCTCCAATCGGACGACTCATTAACCGCCAAGAACTCTCCCATTGAGGGTTTTACCAGGGTTTGTTGGATGATCGTTTTAAACTAACCCATTTTCTTTCCCTTTAGCAAGTTTTGGATCGGCTCGCACATTTGCCGCTCGGGGGATGTGCTGAAGAGTGACTTCTTCAAACTATTTTATGGTGTCTATGGCTTTGTGGTAATACTGTAGCAAAAGGTCATCTTTGTGGAATTCTCCCCGGACTTGCCCCATCACCAGTTGTGAGTCTGTGTGGCATTTTAATTTCCTCGCTCCTAAGTCCTTTGCCAACCTTAGTCCAATGATTAGGGCTTCGTACTTCGCTTGGTTATTGGGATCTGAACTTGAATATCAACAAGTGATTCATTGTGAAATCGTTTGGTCCCTCTATGACAATGTCCACTCCTCCTCATTTCTTGTCCAATGATCCATCCATGAACAGGCTTCATCCCGACTTCAACGCCTTGGCCTCGTCGTACAACTCTACTGCGAAATCAGCCAAGTGTTGGCCTTTTATCTGATAGTTCGACAGACCAAGCGATCATCCTTCGTGCTAAGTCGGGCTTCCTTATAATTTTCGAAATTGGATGATCAGTACAAACTATAACGTGGTGACTTTAGAAGTACTGGCGGAGCCATTGGGCGACCGTGAGTAAGGCCAGCGAGATCTTCTCGATGAGTTGATACCTGGTCTTTGAATCATGTAGCACCTTGTTGATGAAATACTGGCCTTTGGTCTAGATTTTCTTGCAGTAGGGTTGCGCTAATGGTTTCGTATGATATTGAGGTACAATTGGAGAGGAATGCTAGGGATCGGTCGGCACATGATGGGGGGACTTGCAATCACAGTTTTAAACTCTTGAAAAGCACTATCACATTGCTCGTCCCATTTGTCGGTAGTTTGCTTCTTCATTATTTTTAGGATCATATTGATCCGCTCGGTGAGTTTTTGCAAGAATCAAGCCAACAATGTTAGTTGACTGACCAACCGTTGAATCTCTTTCAAGTTCTTCGAACTCCTCTTATCAATGATAGTTGTGCATAAACTCGAGGAACTTTCCTACGGCCACTCCGAATACACACTTCTCTGGGTTGAGTCACATGTTATATTTCCGCACTTGGTGGAAAATCTCTTTGAGGTCCTGCACATGCTCACTGACTGTTTAAAATTTCACCACTATGTCGTCAACGTAAACCTCCATACTTCTACCGATCTGGCTTCAAAAGATTCTATCCATGAGGCATTAATAAGTAGCTTCAGCGTTCTTGAGACCGAGCGACATTACGTCGTAGCAAAATTGGCTTGATTAGTTATGAATGTCATTTTTGCTCTATTTGGGGCGTACATGGGGATTTAGTTGTATCCCAGATAGGCATCAAGGAAGCTTGACACGTTATGGTCGGGCGCACTGTTGACTAGTCGATCGATGCTCGGCAAATGATACGCATCTTTGGGACACGCCTTGTTCATGTCTGTGAAATTCGTGCACATCCTCCATTTTTCGCTTAACTTCTTCACCATCACCACATTTGCTAGCCACGTGGTGTACTTAATCTCTCGGATGAATCTTGCTTCCAAGAGTTTCTTGACTTCGCCCTCTACTGCTTGCCTTCACTCCTCACCAATCTTTCTTTTCTTCTGAGCCATTTTGTGGGACATAACCTCAAGGTGAATGTTGGGCAAGTATGTGGTTGTCCAAGTGAATAGGTCTTTATTTTTGTGGATCACCTCTATAATGAGCTTCTCCTCTTCGGGACCGAGTTGGTTGTCGAGTTTTGTTACCTGTTCCACCGTCTTGTCGATCGGTAGGTCCTTGGTATCCCCCTCAAGCTGCATACGGTCCTCGGTATTCGTCCATGGGTTAAAAACAACCATTGCAACTTCTAATTGACATTGTTTCCTCGGTCAGGAGTATGGGACCATATTGAGTCCAGCGGCATAACATTCTCTAACGATTTACAGTCGGCATGGACAATACAAATACCTCCCTTGTCGGCCGGAAATTTTGTGGCTAAACGTGGAGTGAAGAAGATGGCCCCGAAAGTGTTCAGGCAAGGTCTTCTTAGCAAGACATTGTAAGATATGTTAGCCTCAACTAAAAGGTACACTCTTACCTCTCTCCGTCGCGCTTGGATCTGATTCTGGTCCTTAAATCCAAATATCCTCTAGTGTCTATCCGCTCGCCAGAGAATCCGACGATCTGCTCATTGTATGGGACGATTAGGTCTTCCGAGATATTCAATTTTTGGAATGTCTTCTAGTAGAGGATATTGACAGAGCTCCCTTGATCCACTAGGACTTTTCCTATCCCATATTCTGCGACTTTGATGGATATGATCGTCGGATCATCATCGTCTGGATCTGATGCCTTGAAATCCTCGTCAGTGAAGGTGATTGGTGGCATCGTTCGCACCTTCTTTTCCAACATATTTGAATGCTCAGATGTGTCTTTTCCGAGTGGAGGAATTGGATTCACCTCCCACGAATCCCCCTGACATGGTGTTGATATACCCCCTGATGGGGGGGGGTCGCTCTCTACTTTTGCTCCTGCTTCTGCTATGGTCACGTCGTGTGGAGGAACCTCCTCTCTTCTGATCAGGTTCTCTTCTCGCCCGATCAATCCTATGTGATCAAGAAGAGGTTCGTGTTGGGCTCCTCTTTTTAACAAGATTGCGCTCTTGTTGTTCCTGCTTGACTTATTGCTTTAGTTGTCCCGATCAGACGAGTTTCTTTATCTTGTGACAAAGAGTGTGACATTCTTCCGTTGCGTGGTTGATGTTGCAGTGATATAAGAAATCCTTGCTCCCATCGACATTTGCAGGTGGTGGTTTCTTCCTTGGGAGAGGAAGGGTATCAACGTTGAACGCTTCTTGCAGGATCTTGGCTTTGGGGACAGTAAGCGGGGCGTAGCTAGTGAACTGTGGGCCCTTACACTCGGCTGCCTTTCTGGTCGGTGGCATGTTGCTTGACTTCGGTGTGCTCTTCTCTGCAACGATCGGTGGCTCGGGTTCTTGGGTGTGGGCTCGGAAGTTTTGCATGTCTTCCATCTACATGAATTGCGCTGCCCTTTCATGCAACTCCTCCATTGTCTTGGGTGGTTTACGACTAATTTTATCGGCAAACACGCCGAGCTACAGGTCGTACGAAAAGTGATGTCTGGCAATCTAATCGCTCAAATCCTTAATCTTAACCGACATTTTGTTGAAGCGGTCCACGTAACTCCTTAGAGATTCATCCTTTCCCCAGTGGACGTTGACCAAGGCTGCTTAGGTGAGGTTTGCAGGCTTGAGTAGGGCAAACTGCATGTTGAAGCGGGCTTTCAGCATGGTGAAATAGTTGTTGGGGGTAGCTCCAAGAACCACTCTAGGGCTTTTCCTAATAGTGACGAGGAGAACACCATGCACCAAATAGGATCATTTACAGCATGAAACATCATCTGGTTGGAAAAAGTGCGCAGATGAGTATCTGGATTCGTCGTTCCGTCATACTTGTCGAAAACTGGCATCTTCCACCGATCGGGGAGTGGGGTCTCAAGGATGAATGATGTGAAAGGGAAATCTCCTTCGGTGCGGATTATCATTCGAGACGGGTGTCCTCCACGACTGGCCCTAGAACTTTCGGCCACAGTTGGGATCGTGACTTCCTTTGAGATTTGCATTTTCTCAACTCGCGATGGTTGGGGGTGATCGGCACCGAAAGTTTGAGCGCGGGTCCATTGGTGCTTGATGAGTGCATATTTTTGCCCTCATTTAATGTTTAATTCTGGGTATTTTAATTGAATTTGTGTGCTTAAAGATTGATTTAATTGGGATTTCCTATAATTGGGTTTATTGAGCATCATATACAAAAACATGTTAAAAATAGCTTTTTAGTTGCATAAATGTTCTTTAGATATTTTGAGGTGTGTTAGTGCAGCTGCTGCTAAGTTGAGCTCATAGAGGTGTGGAAATAAATTGATTAAAGCTTCATGACACCTTAAAGATAAATCCAAGAATAAGAAATTATCAAAAGCACAAAAATCCAAGCCAAGCATTGAATGAAGACGACAAGAAAAGCTTGAAAAAGTGAAGAAGTTTGGCTAAACCAAGAAGAAAGGAAAGAAAAATTCGACCTTGCGGTTTTCTTTATCTTTATGATAAAAGATAATTTGAGAAAAATATATCTTTAGATATTTTATTTGATATTTTTAAATAATTATCTTATTTAATTATATCATAAAATATTAAAAGATATTAACTACCAAATCTTTTTAAATATGACAAGATC
>Ga0214545_1005870_pt1 | contig 21836 bp, 12 predicted proteins | sample CNSS4metaG_FD_160064 | JGI IMG/M metagenome (GOLD analysis project Ga0214545, IMG submission 160064) | Root nodule microbial communities from cowpea collected in UCLA plant growth center, Los Angeles, California, USA - CNSS4 | ecosystem: Host-associated > Plants > Roots > Nodule | place: USA...
TATATATATATATCATCCAAACATGTTATGACTTTCTCAAACAATACACTAGACTCTGACTCGACTCATCCGGATACATATAATCTGGTCGGATTCAGCGGATGCTTGCACGTGTGGTGGATACCTCTGCTCACCCCCAGCTGCTCACCCCCCAAGCTAAGTGTTACAAGTGTTGCAATGTTTCAATCCCCCTTAATGAGTTTCAAGCCTCCTACTACTCTCATAACAAGAGTCAGTCCGCTCTAAGTGAGACTAACTAACTCCTTAGAGTGTCAGGATGCAACCTTACCTTGAATCCTTACCAAATTATATAAATGGGGCACCACCATGAATTCCCACTAACATGGATCATGGAATTACGTCCCGACCACTGAAGCACGACCTTGAAATCTCACTTAGTAATATACCAAACATATTTAAACACCCAAGTAATATATTCATCACGCATATACATCTCATGTCACCCTTTATAATCAACCTCCTTTATATTCCAGGTCAAACCATACCAACTCCTCATACCCCATCCATTAATATAAAGTTTTAGCTCATCTCATTACCATGCCACTTTCATAACCAACCAACTCATGTTCATTATTCATAACCCATACACCCTCCTACTCATGCATATTCATCCCCCTCATGCCATTATACAATAATCCAATCAATTACATGCCAAACATTCAAGAACAGGAAAGGAAACACAGAACCAGAGCGCACCCTCGCCCAGCTCTTCGCTTAGGCTGAAGGGCCTCGCTCAAGCGAGAGGTTCTCTCGCTCAAGCGAGCTCCCTTCGCCTAGGCGAGAGCTTGACATCCAGGAATAGTGGCCTCTGCACGTTCTCGTTTAGGCGAGACTCCTCTCGCTTGAGCGAGACGCTCGCTCGCTCAAAACTAAGATGATCGCCTGAGCGACCATTCGCGTGAAAAAGCTTGAGCGAGTCTCTGCTCACCTCGCCTAGGCGAGGCAAGGTCGCTTGGGCGAGATTAACAGCTCTCGCCACTGTTCACTCGCGAAATAGACCAAAAATCCAATCCAAACCATGCAATAGCACATTTCATAAGTTCAAAGCAGTAAACAATCCATCAAATCACGAAAATATTATCAAAGCAAACTTGGAAACCAACGATTTAGCAAAACCCTAACTTCCCTTACCTGGAAAGGGGCTTATACGAGACTTCAACACTGAACCACGGAGCACAACAACTCTAGAACTAGGCTTGCAAGCTAGAAATAGTGAACAGAAGCGGGGTTATTGCGGAAACCCCAACAATGACCATGAAACTAGACCAGGGAGGAAGATAGGAGTTAAAGGACACTTACGTGAGCAAGACAGGGTCAAGCTAAACTTGAATCTGATTAAACTCCGAAACCCTAGCAGAGCTCTGTAGGAGGAGAAGGGAGAGCAAGGCGGCTATCTTTTCTGAAATGAAAGGAGAAGAGTGTGTTAGGTCTGGTTTCCCTTTTTTGCCTAGCCCTTGGGCTCAATAGTTTGGGACAACCTTTAAAATTAAGGTAGTAGAAAAAAAAAACTGGGCCTTACAGGTTTAGTCTTTTTAATCAAATTTTGTTAGGTTTATTTGATGTTTCGTACGCATTTCAAGATTATATTTGAGTTGTTTATACTACATATTTTTGCTTTTTTACTTTAATATTAAGTCAAATAATATTATGAAATGCGCTTTAAATATCAAATAAACTTAACCAAATTTGATTAAAATGACTAAATTTACGTATTTCGAAAGATGAAGGATTAAATTGGTTCAATATTTCGGAGTAGACTGATTTCAAAATTCACTGAAAGTTAATAGATAAAATAATATTTAATCCTAAAATTTATTACTAAAATGTATTACTTGTAATCTGTCACTTCCAATCTCTATATTAATTTTAGTTTATGTGACAATAACACAAAGTTTAAAAATTACAAGGAACTAAAAAGTATTTGTACTAATAAAAATTAAATTAGTAATTACTTTTACACTTAAATACACATTTGATGTATGTTTTTGTTGTGTTTGTTCAATTTGGTTCTCATTTTCATTTTGTGTTTAATTAGTATTTCATTTTCGTCAAATTTTAGTCAATTTGGTCTTTTTTACTAACGATGTATAAATAGTTGACGGTTTTTAACCATGCATACCATGTGTAAGCTCATGATTTTTTAATTTTTTTTTAAAATTTTAAAATTTTTATTTTTTTTTATTTTTTTTTTAATTTTAAAAAAATTGTCCACATGTCAAGTAATTAATAATTGTATCACATATTAATATTAGTGTCACATGTCAACTTGTGGTTATATTATTATTTTTTATTCAATTTTATTCCTATATTCATTATTTTTGTTCAATTAAATTTCTATATTCGTTATTTTTGTTTATTTTAATCATAATTTTTGTTAAAATGAATCAATTTTGTTCCTTTCTAATTATTACATTAATATTTTTTCTAAAATTAGTATTTTTATTAATTACTTTTGAAATTCAATTATAAATCTTACTTAAATCTTCTTTAAATCTTCTTGAGGACCAAATTAAATAAACCCAATAAAAATAGAAACAAAATATGTATTAAGCCTTACTTAGATGCAGGAAAGAGGAAAAAGGTGTTTGCGCATCATCAAGTTGACTCATTATTTGCTTTTTATTGATGTGGGGAACGGTAATCCAGGGCGCATAAAGGGTTCTGCATTCCAAGGATAGAGTATGCGCAAGCTCAAGTATGGCTTACAGTTACTGACATTTACAAACTACCTAACAAAAAGGATTTATAACAACAAAACTTGACCTAAGCAATTGAGGTGACATCATCTGCTAAATGTACATTGCACTCTTTCATGACAATAGGACAGAAGAAACTCATAACTTACGACCTCCACCCATCATATGGCTTACTCTGTTCTTTGACGTTTTGGGGCTTCTGCACTGTCATCACTAGCAATAACATGTTGAGTTTTGGGAGAATCAGCATTCCCACCCTTTTCCAGCGAGCCTTCCTCAACTGTGGTACTGCGGTTAGCATGATCAGCTTCTGACCTACAATGCTCTACTTGTGATGCTTCTAAAACATTTTTGACCGCGAAGTCTCTCGTGGCATTCAAAGATACTCCAGATTGAGTCTCAATGGTAGATGATGATGCCTTCAACGCTTCACTTCCAGATTTACATTGCTTCTCAAACATCATCTGGAGGTACCTTCCTTGTTCTTCTATTCGCAGCTGCAAATTTCTTTGAATCTGACAAAAAACAAGCGGATTAGAAGAACGATATTAGAACCACGAAACAGATATCACAACCACATAACACAACATTAATGACAAAGTGCTGAATCTTACAATTACAATTTGTATCTTCAACAAATCAAAGATATAAGATTGGGAATGACCAGTAAATGAATTATAATTTGTTATACGATACATTAATAAAATATAAATCAGAATACAGGAAACAAGATGAACAATAAACAATATTGAATTATTTCTCTAGAGAACATCTACATCCCTTCAATTTCTTTCACCTAACTTACAAACACACAGACTTCACTTCTAGTCTATTTCAATTACAAGTAAAAAATTATTCTCGCAAATCCCATGTGCCATAAAACATGAACTTCTATAATCATGGCAATTGCAACCATAGTTGAAAATATCAAACCAAACCAGCTAGTTGGATTGGAAAACCAGTGATTGTTCTGATATTTGGTCCTCCAATCAACCAACAAAACTGAATTCCCAAAGAACAAGCTGAGCCAGTAAAAAATTGATAACCTCGAATTTTATGTTAAAAATAATTACCAGTAAAATGTTTTGTGCTTGTAGGCAAATGCATATGCAAGTAAGACTGGCGTATTCCTTTCTTAGCTTTTGTGTATGCTGTATGAGTTGATGTTCTGCTTATGATGATGATACTCCGTTCAATAACTCTTTTGTATGTATTAGATGTATTAGATTTCAATAACCCAAATAGAGAATATTTTAATGATATCTCAACAATCATTTAGAGAGAGAATTTAGGGAATGAAAATAGCTTTCTTAAAGGTATGTAACAGTTTCTGCACATGACCACCCATCGAGTCTATAAAAAGATCCGCATAAGATATAATCTCCCAATAGACCTATTATAGACTATTTCCACAGCGTCATTGCATAGGGGCATTTTGAGTCCTTTTTTTCAAAACAAATATTCAAGGCTTCTCTTGTATTCTATTCTCGCAATCAAACTTGTTTTTATAGTCTCCCGATTTTCATCCTCTCTCATGTATTCTCTGCTTTTTTCCTCTTCGCGACTCTGACAATGATCTGGTCTTCCCGACTGTGTTCACCAAGACCAGTCAGTTGAAGGCAGCCAGACAACAACCAGTGACACCCATTCTTCTTCCTAGTTCCATTTGAGTCTAATTTTTGTGATTTTGTGTTTTATTTTCTCTATTGTGATTTTGTCATTTAGTGAATATTTGCTCTCAGTAACCTGAGGAACCTGACTTCCAAACTCTCATTTTATATTGAGATTGGTTTAATCAGTGATTTGATCTTCTAATTTGTTGGTTTGATTTATTTTGGTTCCTTTATTTTTAGATTCAATTTATTCCTCCAATTGTTTTAAACGATTCAATTTTTAAAAAAATTTCGATTTAGTTTCTCACCATTTAAAATTTTTATTCAATTTAATCCCTTGTTTTTTAAATCTATCCAATCTTGTCCTCTCTAATTTCAAATTAAATGAATAATTAAGTTTAATTTCAACTTATATACATTTAAAAAAAATTTATAATTTATATATAAAATCACTCTACCTAAATGTAAAAAAATTTGAACATTTAAGTGGAATTTATAAATTATAAAAAATTATTTTAATATGTATGTATAAATTGTAATTAAATTTAATTACTATTTTAGATTATTTTAACATGTATATATAAATTATAATTAAGCTTAATTACTAATTTAGTTTCAAATCGGAGAGGACAAAATTAAATCATTGTAAGAAATAGAAAGATTAAATTGAATCAAAATTTTAAATAGAAAAATTGTAAACTTTTAAAAAATTGAACCTTTTTAAATAATTGGAGGACCAAATTGAACTTTTTTAAGCAATTGGAGAACTAAATTAAACCAAAATATAATAAGGGATCAAAATGAATAAACTAACAAATTAGAGGACTAAATCATTAAGCCTTTGTGATTTTATTTTTCTATGACATTATTTTAAGGTTTAAGCCAAATGTCTACCGAACTATTAAAATACAATGTGTGTTTTTTCAAGTAACAGATAATAAAGTTGAGAAGTATTAGTATCAATCGAGTTGAGAAGTATTATTATTGTATTAGTATTATTTATTAATATATGTTATATGTAAATATTTCAATACTTTTTTAATATTAAGTAAACTTTCATGAGTATATAGGAGACTTTTTTACATGATCTTGTGTAAGCATATGAATGTTTTGACCACGGTTCATGACTAGTTAATTGTGCCTATAATCAATGACCGATATTGTAGTTTCAAAAATATGGATTGCTATATAAATAAATCTTTCAAGCTGAACAAACCTTTGAACCACCCTTTGTATACAAATTCATTCAATTCATTGATATATGTTCGAAATAAATTCTAGAGGAATCAAGTTCATACCTCTAGCTGTTCATGCAACCGCTTCTGAACCTCCATTTGTAGTCGTAGAGCTTCAGTGATCTCAATACCACTGTCAGTAATACAATAGTAAATTCAGCATAATAATTACTGCCTCTGAAATATTACCAAAAACTTTACATGAAACCACAAGGCTAATATATAAGACCATATATTGGCCTTTATGCTCTTAATCCTGAGTCAGTGAAAATTCTAAGCCACTTGGTGATCCAAAGACTAATACTTTTTGGACCTTGTCGTAGCTTCTATTCAAAGATAAGTAACAAAGCCTCTTCTATTTTAATCCTTATATTCATTCCTGAGCTTGCCCTTAATTGATATTTGTACTCAGCTTAGGTTAAGTGGTAAGATACAAAATAGTAACTGCCATCTGAAGAAACAAACTTAACAGCGCATTCCATATATCATAACGTGCAACACAATCAATTCAAATTCTTCTGAGAATGTAACATTTGCACCAGTAAAAGTCATGTTAACGAATGAACTTCTGTTATCGATTTGATGTATCAGCATTTATGATAATACTGCATAACATAAATTATTTACAAAGCAGTAAATAGTATATACTTACGTTTTTAAATCTAGAGATGCCATATCTTCAATGGAACCTGCTTTTTTCTCCGTTACTCCTGCCAACAGTAGTCAACGAGCGAACTGTTGATCAGCTCACAACACAGATGATTATGACTCTAGTTTCAAGGAATTGACTCAAGACAGAACACAACACAACACTTCAAGACAACAATCACTGTGGTCTTGGTCAATTTCTCAGACAAATTAATCGGCGATTTTTGAGTTTCTTGAGAAACCATAGGTTTCTGGAAACAGAGGGTGGTTCATGGAGAAACAGAGAATTGGGAAATATCCAAAAGGCTTAGATTAGTTATGAATTGTTTCATCCCCTTACTGTCATGTATTAAATCTAATATTAGACTTATACAAGTTTCTATGCACCTTTTCATTTTATTCCTCTTTATTTTTTTGCTGTTTGTGACCCTATTAATTTTTTTTTTTTCAATTTTAGTGTCTTAACTTGTGGTTCCCGTATGTGTACAATCATAAACTTTTGAAATAGGTTCCTTCTAATGAGAAGGCTTTCGTTTTGTCATTATGAGTTAAACTACTTATTCAATTTGTGTTAGCCACACCATCATCACTAATGAACACAACTTCAAGGACTAAAATGAAACATTTCCTTTAATAAGGTGATAAGAAACCAATTGGTATAGAAATTATATTAAATATTGTTACAAAATCTGGTCTATAATTTTCCAGATTACACAGAACACAACAAAATACAAACTGAAATAGAACAACACTTAGGACAATTTGCATCTTCCAAGTTACTGAGAGCTTGGTCCCTCCCTTTCCAGATTTTCTCTCTGGTCTAATCTCCCTGTTTTCCCCCCCTTTCTCTATTTTTCTTCTGTTCTGATAACTGCCTAAAAGCAGTTATGCTTGGCCCTAATCAAATATAGAAAACGGTCAAACTAAACACAGAACTGTCAAAAACTATTACAATGTCCTATTTACTATAGACCTTGCAGACTCCTGATTTCTGGTTTCTCCTCTTATAGTGCTTACTTATAAGAGGTCTAACAATACTCCCCCCCAAGAGTCACCTTGTCCTCAAGGTGAAAAGAAGGAAAGTGGTGCATAATGGTCTCCATGGATTCCCACATAGCTTCAAATTCTGGTAGATCTGTCCACTGAATTAGTACCTCTGCAGTCCCATTGGGGGAATTGCGCACCACTTTCACCACAGCTGGGGTGACCTGTAATTCTAGTTCTTCTATAACATTGGAGGTAGAGGTTATGGCCTTATGGAGGGCGAAAGAGCCTTCTTCAATAGAGAGACATGAAACATCGGATGAATCTTACCCTGTGGTGGAAGAGCTAATTGTTAAGCAACTACTCCAATCTGTTTTGTGATCTGGTAAGGCCCATAAAAACACGGACTCAACTTCTCATTACTCTTCCGAGCTAAGGACCGTAATCGATAGGGTTGTAACTTAATATACACCCAATCCCCAACAGTTAATTGGAGAGGACGTCAAAACTGGTCAAATACCTCTTCATTAGATTTTGTGCCTTGGCCAAGTTCTCCTTGAGATCCCTCGACATTTGATCCCTATCCTGAGTTAGCACATTCACATCTTGCACAACTGATGGAACAGTGGCAGCATTGAGTAGGTGGGGTGGGTCTCGACCATATAATGCCTTGAAAGGAGTTAATTTCAGAAAGTTGTTGTAATTACTGTTGAACCAAAACTCAGCCCAACTCAACCACTTAGGCCACTGCTTGGGTTGAGTGTCAGTGAGGCATCAGTTTAGGGGTGGTAGGCTGAACTGAACCTGAGTTTTGTGCCAGCAGCTTTGAATAATTCAGACCAGAAATGCCTGGGAAATTTTTTCTCATGATCTGAAATAATAGAGGAGGGAAAACCAAGTAGTTTTACAATGTCTTTGACAAAAAGTTCAGCAAGCACCTTGGCTGTAAAAGGATGAATAGATGACTAAGTGTAAGGAAATGAGCATACTTAGTCCACCTATCAACCACCACCAAAATGACATCCTTCCTGTGAGCCTTGGAAAGCCCTTCAATGAAATCCATGGAAATATCAGCCCATACTTGAGTTGGAATAGGAAGGGGTTAAAGTAGTCCAGCCAGGGATAAAGCTTGATACTTGTTTCTTTGGCAAGTCTCACATGTAGATACATACTGTTGCACATCCTTCTTCATGCCTTCCCAAAAATATCACCTTTGGAAGCCTTTTATAGGTTCTAAAAAATCCAGAATAGCCTCCCATAGCTGAGTTGTGAAATTCATGCAATAATGAGGGCATTCTAGAAGACCCTTTTGGAAGCACTAGTCGACCTTTATAGGACAACTTTTGATTCTGAAATTTATAATCTGGATGAGAAATTGGGTCTTGAATTAAATCATGAATAATGCCATGGAGATGAGGGTCTTCATGGATTTCAGATTCCTAGTCTGGTAATTGGTCAAAGTGAATATTGAGGCTGAAAAGGTCATTTTTCTAGAGAGAGCATCTACCAACCCATTCTCCTTGCCTGAATGATAACATATTTCAAAATCCAAACCCATGAGTTTAGAAGTCCACTTAAAATATTCCTCTCCCACCACCCTTTGCTCAGTCGTCAAAAACTTCAGCCTTTCCTGATATGTAATAATTATAAAGTGTCTTCCCAGCAAGTAGTGGCGCCACTTTTGAACAGCCAACACAATAGCCATTAACTCTACTTGTATTGGGCCTTGGTTGAGAGTGTTTGGCTGAGAAAAGCCATTGGCCTTCCCTCCTGCATTAAACCAGCACCGAGTCCTCGATTGGAAGCATTTGTCTCTATAACAAAAGTCTTGGAAAATTCTGGAACTGTCAAAATAGGCAAATCTGCCACCAATTTTTTTAATTTGTCCATGGCTGTTTGGGATTCTGTTGTCCAATGAAATTATCCTTCTTTAACAATTCGGTTAAAGGGTGGGCTATCTTGCTATAATCTTTAACAAATCTTCTGTAGTAACTTATCAAACCAAGGAACCCCCTCAAAGCTTTTAAATCTTTTGGCGGTGGCCAATCCAACATGAGTTCAACTTTACTTGGGTCTGCTACTACACCATGTTTGGAAATGATATGACCCAAATACTCCAATTGGGACTGACAAAAATGACATTTCTTCTTATTGGCAAACAATTCATTCTCTTTCAATAATGCTAACACAATGCTGAAATGTTGATGATGCTCCTCCTCATTGCTACTATAAATCCAAATATCATCAAAGAAAACTAGAGCAAATTTCTTCAAAAACAGCTTGAGTACCTTGTTCATGAGAGCAAGGTTGTCAAACTTGAGAGTTTACGTAAACTCGTGAGAGCCCAGGAAGGAAAGAATCACTCTTTCCAAGAGAGGCAATACACAAAGGATGGGGAAGTCCATTGATACAACCAAGGGGTTCTTGAATCACTCAAGAACTCAAGAGAATCACTCTCACTAAGTTAGAAGAGATAATTTTTGAACAAAACTCAACTTGTTTTCATTGATAAAAATGATTTAGCATATATAGAAGCTTTAACCATCAGAATTACAAAAGATCCATAAATTACATTTACATCCCACTTAAGCTATTAATGATCCCACTACTTTGTAGCTGATTGTAACTACAAATTTGGCAACCCAAAAATCACCCCAAAAGCATTCAGCTATGCATCCTGTTTGTCTCCCAAATGCTGATTCTTAAGTTGGCAAATGGGCTCTTATTACAACTTGAAAATAAAGCAAAACTAAAGCCCAAATTGGTTAACCCAAAACATAATTCGGTAAGCTAATTTTACAAAGCATTGGACCCTTATTTAAACAAACTAATAACTTAAAAGAAACTGCAGCAAATTGGTATATTAGTCCTTCTCCATTTAGGCCATGACACAATTCACAACCTTGGTCTTTTCTCCTTGAAACTTGGGCTTGTATTCAAATAATATGGACAACACTTGTTGCAGAGCTATTTTTGCTTTCCTTGCTCTAGCCCTTGTCATAGGTCTCCAAGTTCTTCAAGTGGATCCTTGCCCTTGCTCATTGTCATGTTTCCATCATCTCGGTTCCCACGTGATTGTGCGAATGTTATTAGATGTGCGAGTTGGCCAACTCCAACTAGTACTAGTAATGCTCCCTCTCTTCGCCAATTGATTCTTCTCATCAACCTATTGTGCATAATCCATTTAATCAGCCAAACTCTTCGTTGGGTAGAGTTTAAGTTTTGCCTTAATTAATTCATTAAGCCCATTCAAAAATATGCCCTTCAAGTATACTGGTTCTGCATTCTTTAATGGACCAGTATAGAGTTCAAACTTCTCCCGATATTCCTCCATTGTTCCTGTTTGCTTAAGACTCAACAACAGTTCAAAAGGATTTTCAACCATGGTGGGTTAGAAGCATCTAATCACTATTGCCCTAAAATCCTCCGACGTTGGTTGGTGTTCTGCAAACTCCCACCATTTATACCAAGTCAGTGCCTTCCCTTCCATTGCCACAATCACTACTTGTAATTTCTTCTCTCCTCTCCTCTCCTCTCCTCTCCTGTCATCCCTTTTAAGTCAAAATATTGCTCTACTTGGGTTATCCATCCATATCCATCCTCACCACCAAAACTCGGTATCTATAACTTCCTACACCTATGTATCGTCCACCCGTATGGCTCCCTTGTGTGCAACCCACACGAAATGGTTAAATGCCATCATTGTTCTCTTCCTCTTTTCTCACACGAGTTTCACGTATGGATGCTTGAACTTAGTTTAACTGTTCAGCATTTTCTCACCATGTTTACTGCATTGCCAACAAGCCCTCTAACCCCCTCTCCAATGCTTCCACCTTTGCTTCCATGCTTCTTGTTGTCACCATGAGGGTCTCCAGACACGTTCTGATACCAGTTGATAGAAACCAACTGGTATAGAAAATATATTAAATTACTGGCACAAGATTTGGTCTGCAATTTACCAAATTACACAAAACACAACAAAATACATAAATTGAAAAAGAACAACACTCAGGACAGTTTGCATCTTCCAAGTTACCGAGATCTTGGTCTCTCCCTTTCCAGATTTTCTCTCTAGTCTAATCTCCCCGCTTTCCTTCCCTTTCTCTATTTTTCTCTTGTTCTAATAACTGCCTAAAAGCAGTTATGCTTGGCCCTAATAAAATATAGAAAACTGTCAAACTAAACACAGAACTGTCAAAGACTATTACAATAACTGTCCTATTTGCTATAGACCTTGCAGACTCCTTATTTTTGGTTCCTCCTCTTATAGTTTACTTATAAGAGGTCTAACATAAGGATGCAAAACAGGAAAAAAAAAATAGTTCTGAGAATCAAAACGAACAAAAAAAATCATACTTTCTTAAATCTTGAATAAGCCAAAAAACTAATTTATGCTACTTAAGAAAGTTGGTTAGAATTATTTAATTGCAACAATTCCAAATAAAAAATAAACTTCTTTCCAAAACTATTTTTCATTGGAACTTGATTTCAATAGGAAACAAGAGTCACTGGAAATAAAATTTCCGTTAAAGGAAGGGTTTTCTAGGAATAATTTCATTGCAATAGGGTGAAAATAATTAAAATTTTGCTTATATGTGAGATCAACATCCGTGAGGGTTTTTTGCCTAATATAAAGACCCAAAAGGTTATTTAATTTTCTTAATATATTCAAATACGTTTAGATTTTCTGAAGTATCTACATTCTCAAAAAATATTAAGTTAAGCCATTCACAACTAATATATGTATAGTATTGGAAAAGAATCCAAGTGCGTATCTAACTCGATCTTACAGGCAAAGGATTAAACTCATCAACATCAGTTTAGATTTTAAGTGCTTTACACGATTCAATAGTTTGTCACTCAAGGTGATTTGCATTAATGTAACCATTGAATGCACAAGATACCATGCATTAATAGGTATTTAATAAATTAGTAAAACATTTTCTTATGTTTGAAAAGCATATTAAAGAAAACCTTGTTCACAATCAAGAATGATCTACTTTTAATCCTACAATAAATGTTGTAGTGGAAGAGTGGTTTTATATTACAGTAGCATCAAAGAATACTCAAACAAAACAGGTATTTATAATTAATGCATGCTGGTAAATATTATACGAGACATAATTTATGTACCTTCAGATGACTCCGGTCTATACCTAGCTGTCCTGTATTTCTTCATCCCAAGCCAAATCTGTTTCAGTAAACGTACACACGCTACCAAACAAACCAGAGGAGTTAAAAGCAAAGTGCACATACCTGCAAATGGCTTTTCACATGATATATAGTTAATCCTTCAACTTTCATGAGCTTCAGCACACCCTTTGGAGTAGCTCCTGCAGAAAGAAGACAGAAAAACAGGAAAAAAAAATGAGAACAAAGTTTATCAAAATAAGGATAAAGACTTACCAAACAGAGAAAAATAGATTATTGTACTTTCACTTCCCCCAAGTTGGTTGACAGCCTCCACAAACGCCTCGTGAAGTTCTGGTGTCCAACGCATTCGTGACTTGGCAGGAGTAGAATTTGATGAGGAGGAGAGGGTAGCTCCAGAGCAATTGTCTCCATATGAAGCAGGAAGTTGTAGACCTTGGGATTGATGTCCTGGAAACTGTGAAAGTGATTTTGCAACCTGGAATGGCACCTAAAGCCACGAAATGAGATCCGATCATATTCCTTAAATAAATTATGTATCAGTTTCCTATGAAAGAAAATATTGATTTGAGTTATGAAATAGTTCACCTTTGGCTCAATGTCTCGAATGTTGTCAGTAAGAAGGTCATCCCAATTAGAAGTCAAAGTGTCATCATCACTGATTAGCCGCTCAGCCCACTCCTGCCAATCATTTTGCTTGCAATACTCCTCGGATGCCATTATAGGGCAATCACTACTTTCTACTCTGTTATCGTCCATTGAGTGATGTGCAGGAAAATCCAGAAAACTGGGCAGGGACTCTGTATGCCAGGAAGCACTGTTTTCTTTGGAAAAATGGCTTGGTGCTGCTGAAGTTGGTGGTCCAGTATTCGAAGAATATGATAATGGAAATTGGGCAATGTTGGTTGATGATTGTGAAATAAAACGAGCGTTAGTAGAGTGCTTTTCATCAGGTGAAAGAGATGAGTGATGAAGGTCAGTTGAATATCCAGAAGAAGACGAAAAAATATGCCCAACTACTCCATTTGAATTCAAATAACTTGAATTAGTATAAGGTCTTGTCACAAGCTCTTGTTCTACAATATCCAACTGTGATTCAGGCAGCCTAGGATACATATCTTCTGTGGGTATTGGAAGGATTGACAAAGATGAAGAAAGTGCTCCAGACATCCCCATGTTATTGAGTTGCTTTGATCTTTCAATGGAGAAAGTAGGATGTGCTTCCATTATTTTCCTTCATTGTTTGATTGAAAGAATAAAATATCAGTTTTCAGTCAATTTATAAAATTTTAAACCCTGCATTTTTCCCCATAATGCTCACCAGCAAAATACCACTCAACTTGATTTTTGTTTTTGATACCCAAACCAGACTATTTGTCATCAATCTTCAGATCTGTGAAAGGAAAAAGTACTCTAGTCTGTAATATAAAAAAGTTACTCAATAAAGAAAGCAACTCACTAGTAAGAACTTCTGAAGATTATAAAACCTCATCATCAAAGACAGACTAGATAAAAAGCATGCCCAATCCTGAAAACAAGTAAAAACCAGAAACATACTGATGAAATCATCATTGCAGTTGATCACAAACCTCAAAGTTCTAAAGCAAGATATTAAGTTAATTCCTGTAATAGTAGATAGTCCACTGTGATCAAGTTAATTCATGTAATAGTTATAAAGCACAACCATTTTCTCTCTATCTCTCCATTCCCAATTCAAAACCACTGTTGTTTGATTGATAAGTTAATTAGTCAGGTACTTATTTTCAACAGCAGTAACAAGAGAAACTGATAATCAAGTTGTCTCCTGCCTCACCTGAATTTGTTCTGTCCAGTTAGAGAAATGAAACTACGAAGAGATTTCAGGCGCCTAAATACCAGAAGATTAACCAATAGCCCTCAGGCTACTCCCAATATGGAACCACCTCTTGCGATCATTATGCAACCATAGCATTCCTACCTTTCTCTCAATTTACACAATACATACTGTAAGAAAGAGATGCAGTCCAACTACAGACAACAAACGCAAATACAGAGTGAAATTATCATCCCCCATCTTTCATTTTTCTAACATAAAACTTTCTGTGACACAAGTCTATCACAGGCTAAAGTACAGACCAAGCATAGTTTCCCCATATTCATTACCATCTTTCCTTCAAACACGTCAATCCATCTATTTTTAAAGATAAGAATCTCTTTTTACAATACCTTTGATTTACAAACCAAGCATGAGAAGAAGAGTGGTTACACCCTAGCAAGCAGAAGAACATCTATTCTCTCTCTCGATGAAATATAACTGGAGTATGAGTGTTTAACCGCTAAACGTTTTCAGCTTCTTTCTATATTGTTTCTAAGAAGTTTAGAGTTCAGAGAGGGATGATGCCAATCCAATACATAAAAAGGAAAAACATAAACCGATTATCAAACACTTTCACACAGCAAACAACACATAAAAAAAGGACGAAAGAAATTCGTACTCGCACGAATAGACATGCAAATTGATATAGCATATACAAAATCGATGAAATCAACAACAAACTTCAAAAGTTTGAAAATCATTTAAAAGAAAAAAACAAGAGTGAAAGAGAGAGAGAGAGAGAGAAACAGAGGCGGTAGGAAAACCAGCGTAGGATCGAAAATGCGAGGGAAGTGGAGTTAGGCAATGCGATGCGAAGTGGAGTGAAGTAACGCAACGAAAAACGTGAAAATGAAGCAAAACATAATGAGATCAGATACCCCGAAATTCCCCTACACTACTACGAAAACGGTGTATCGAATTCTTACCCCAGCGAATTGGAATCGAAACCAGAGAAGATGAATGGAACAGATTCTGGTCAGAGCAAGAGAGAGAGAGAGAGAAAGAGGCGGGTGTTTTTGAATTCCGTCACCGGCAGGGGAACGGTGATCAACGAAACGAGTGCGCTTTGTCTTCTCACTGTGCTATTGCTACAAATACAAGCCTCGTACACGCGCCACCCACTCGCGTGATCGACAATCTCGATAGCGTGGACTCTCTGCGCTTCCTGCACCTGCATTCATTCCCATGCAGTTTCGAATATTTTTTATATGAATTGGATCTTGTGTTGTTTTCTACTTTAACGATATTGCTATTGCATGTTTTTTTCTAAAAGGTACAAAAAAAATCATATTATCATATTTCCCATGCCATCATTTTACTTTTACCCTTACGCGGCGTCTCAAGAATTCGAATTTATTTTCTGTTAAAAGAAGAATATTCGCTTTTTATATATAAATAATTTTATGTACAACATAAATTTAAATTTTTCTCATCGAAAAAGAAATTATCTTCAGTAAAACATTTACATTTTAGTATACATGACGGTAATTGGAATATATATATAGTGAAAGACATTTTTACCCTTTAAATAATTTAGTTTTTTATTGGAACTGAATTTAGGATATGCAGTGGTAAAAAAAGAAAGAAAGGATGTGACTTTTTAAATGGCATATTACGCTTTGATAGAAGAAATTCTATGTAATATCCGTTGGTTTGTAATGGGTGCACTAAGAAAAAAGATCAATTGGTGTGACAATTCAATGGAAAGTTTACAAGCTCCAATAAAACAAAATCACTTAACTCAAATGAATTATGCTTTCATTTTGAAAGTTGATCATTGCTGATTAGAGTGATGGGAAAGCAACTTTGTATTTAAGAAATTATTAAGTTGGTATTTTCCATGTTATTAAACCACTTCCGATTGTTCCAATGTCTTCTTTTTAACAATGTTAAAAAATTAAGAAGGAATTGGAGAGAGCAAAAATGGGCTTGCTAGAAACAAACAACTGGACTTTTTTTATTCAAAATTACTTAATTTTAATTTATGATTTTTTTTATTTGAAGATATAATAAAGAAGTTTGTTCAACAAAATTCCAATACTCCTTATTTTACTCAAAACTAATATGAGACCGTGTCTATGCACGGGTCGTTTTTTTTTTTTTAATTATTAAGATTAAAAAAATTAATATTATTATTATTATATTTGAATAAATTATTTATTTTTATAATTATATTTTATTATTATATAATTATATAATTATTATTATATTAATAATAATAATAGATTATACTAATAATAATATTAATAATAATGATAAAATTAAAAAATAATAAGTAATTATAAATTTGTTTCTTTTAAATTATAAAATTGAAGTAACCTGTAACAAAACAAGATTTTACATTATTAAAATTTACAATTATAATCTTGACTGGTCGTTGTTAAAATAAAATATAGGTATATTATATAATATGGTCACGTACAAAATAATAAATAAATTCAAGATGATGTTAAAATTTTTATATAAAAACACACGTAGAAATAAATAAATGTATATTATATTAAAATGAGATGCGTATGTACAAATTGTCGTTAAAGTAAAATGTAGGTCTATTGTATAATATGGTCTCATACAAAATAAATAAAATATGGAATTGATGTTAAAATTTTTAAATAGAAACACATGCAGATATAAATGTTTGTATGTTATATTAAAATAAAATTGTATGCACGTGTTGTTTGTTAAGGTAGAATATAGACATATTGTGTAATATGACTCATACAAAATAAATACAATTGAAAACTAATGTTAAAAAAGTAACTGCCAAATACAAAATTTAAGTTAAAATTTTACTTTCATATCAACTCAGAGTAACAACTTACAAAAAATACTTAAACTAATAATAATAATAATAATAATAATAATAATAATAATAATAATAATAATCTATAACAATATATAAAGAGGATTCTTTCTTGTGTCCACATTTCATAATACCAATTTTACCCTTAATTATTTGATAAATATTTTACTTTTAATCGTTATTCTAAAAATCTCTTTTGTCTTAAACCATTATTTTAAATTATTTTTTTGTACATATCTTATTTTTTTAATTTTACATTTAAAGACTATATTAAAAATTAATTATATATTTGTTATTCATCTTATCTTAAATTTCTTGAAAATTAAAAAATGCGAACACACAAACGATGTAACACCCTATTTAATTAATAACGTAAATAAAGGAAGCGTCACACTAGAATAATATCGTAGCGCAGTCACGGAGTTTAAAAGTAACTCCATACAAATCTTCAAAACGCGTAACGGAGTCAAACTGAACCAGGTACAAATATTCTACAGTAAACAAATTGGAATTTAAAGGGCAGTGATACTACATGGGTCGTGGCCCTAAAAGAAAATCCACAAAACAGGATCCAGCCCAAGCGGGCTACGTAATGGAGTCACCATTCCTCTGTTGACCGCGAGAACCTCTCGTCTCTGCTCACATCAATAAATTGATGATCATTGCAAAAGAGAAGAATCACATACAAGACAATCAAATAAGTAAAGGGTAAGCTAGAGCCAAAAAGATTTTATCATGCAATCAGATATGCCTTCACAGTCCAATATACATATATCATTCCAAGCATGTTATGACCTTCCAATCAATACACTAAGACTTGATTCGACTCATCAAGATACATATAACCTGGTCGGATTCAGCGGATGCTTGCACTTGTGGTGGATACCTCTGCTCATCCCCGAGCTATGTGTTACAAGTGTTATAATGAATCAATTCCCTCACACACAAGGTTAGCCCTTAATGAGTTTTAGGCCTCCTATTACTCTCACCATAAGTGTTAGTCCGCTCTAAGTGAGACTAACTGACTCCTTAAAGTGTCAGGATGCAATCCTTACCTTGAATCCTTACCAAGTTATATAGATGGGGCACCACCATGGACACCCACTAACAGGGGCCATGGAATTACGTCTCGACCACTGAAGCACGACCCTGAAATCCCACCTAGAGATTTCCAAGGAATTACGCATTGACACGGACTAAGCATACCAGACCAATCAAGAAAGGTTTATCACACATATACATATACATCGCATATCAGCTCTTTATAATTCACCTTTTTCATTTCTTTCCCAGTGATTCCATACCCTTTCATTACTCTCAAACTATAGTTGTGGAATTTCAGCTCATGCCAATACCATGCCACTTTAACACCAACCATCTCATGTGTTTCACATGCCGAGATCATGAAATCATATCAATCCAATTTATAACCATAGCTTATCTCATGCATTTCATTTCGCAGGTCTCATACATTATATAGGGTACATCATAAATCAAACATTTCATTTAGCCAAGTGAAGGAAACAACACAACTCGAAGTAGATCTCGCTCAAGCCAAGAGTCCTCGCTCAAGCGAGAGGAGTGCCCTCGCTTAGGCGAGATCGCGACAGGGGCATGGGGAGGCTTTCGCATGGCTCGCTTAAGCGAGCCCTCCTCGCCTAAGCGAGACAACCCCTCGCCCAAAGGTTAGGTTCCTCGCTTGGGTAAAACAGGAGTAACAGGCCAAGAGCTCTCATGCGTCCTCGCTTATGCGAGCATCTCTCGCCTGAGCGAGATAGTGTCTCGCTCAAAACAAGGGCTTCCGCCTTAGTGAGAGCTCGAGTGCAACTCTGATCTGTTCTTGCATGTCTCACCTAGGCGAGACAGGCTCACTTGGGCGAGTGTATCGAACCTCGCCACTGTTTCTCCCTGCCACATTCATATTTCATACCCAAACAAAAATGCTAACCAGCTCATACATCCACAACAACATACAACTCAACCAATCATGGAACAAATGCAAAACAATCGTCATCACATCAACAAATAAGAGGGTTCTAACTTCCCTTACCTGGAAAGGGTTTAGCAGGGGACCTCGACACCACAAAAGTGAGCACAGCAGCTCCGGAACAGTTTAGGGAACTGGAAAAACAATGGAATAAAACATAAGATGAGCTCCCTACAGAACCCTAACTGGGAAAATACGAAAACATAACCAGGGAGGGATGGTACGAGACGAAGGGTAATTTACGTTAAGTAGGAAAGAGCTCGAGCGAACTTGACAACGGTGAGGAAACAAACCCTAGCAGAGGGGTTGACGACAGCAACTCAAGGTTCTCTGAAAGTGAGTAGAAAGTGTGAGTTAGGGCAGACTTAGGAGTGGGTTTTATCCTTTGAGCCAGCCTTTAGGCCTAACAATTTTTAAGGCAACCCTTAAAATATTAGGGCAGAAAATTGGGCCTTACATTCTCCCCAACAACAAAAATTTTCGTCCTCAAAAATTCATCGATGAGATAGTAAGGAACTATGTTCTCCTTATCTCCTCTGAGAACCACCACTCAAACACGACGGATATAACGACTCCAACACCTATAGTCACTGGAAACTTTGCCTCTGTGCTAAGCGATATGTGTTCAACTATGTAGATTACTTTAGTCACTACTCTCGAAGCACTCCTAATCCTCCAGCCTTAAAATTGGAATGCTCCTCCATACATGCCCCACTAACTTGTATCTGCTATACTGACTCACTTACCATATGCTCTCCACTACCTCCTATAGGTTTTTATCAACGTCTCAGATGGCCTTAAGTCTCAAACTAAAGCATGTTCGTTATCACTTCACATCACCTTGTTCACTCCTTTATGCATCACTCCACTGACTTGATCACTCTTGAGTGCTGGCCTACTGCCACACCATCAACATTTTTGACCACTTTTATGTATAACGAGACTCCTACATCTTGCTTCCTTTGTTGACTTCAACCAAGGCAACAAAGTTCACTACTGAGTTGTTCCACTTCCCATTTAAACATTCAACTGCTTCCTTCACCATATCGTCTTGGCATCACATCTTCATCTTTAATTCCCTAACTTATAGGCAACATTCCACAAAACCTACGAACCATAACTTCCATTGACTTCAAATTTCTAATCCGGTTCGTACCACGCAACTCCACGATACACCTCAAACTAAGATTTTTTGATTCGCCTTTTCTCAACCTTGTTGAGAGACTCACTAGTGCTAGTCAAATGACTAGACTAATGAAGTCTCCTCACACATTCTCTTCCCAACCCAAACACTTATGTTTCTCAACCAATTCTCACTCTTACCTCGTCAAATCAAGGATCTTGAATTCCCTTCTCTGGCTAAACATCTACCCCCACTTTCTCACTTCCAAGTTGGCACCCTAACTTGAAATCATAACTCAAACCATCTCCTACTTCTCTAGCACAACTTTCTTTGAGTAACTGGTCACTGAACATCCTTAATTGATACTCATAAGAACGACACATTTGTTGTTTATAAAGAACTAGTTGTCGTAGTAACCACTAGGTCATAAGTAAGATAGTTCTTTCCACGCACCTTTTACCCTTCATAAGTATCACTTGCCATAATCTCGTTACGCAACTCTGATCACCACAAAAGGTCACTTATTTATTTACTCAAAATGATGCTCCTTTCATGTCTGTCATGACAAGGAATCAATCATCACTGAGAAACCTTCTTCCAAAACTTCTATGAAACTTGCAAAACCCTTTGGACTCCCTTGTTTATAGCCTTAACATCCTATCTTCTCAGCATCACATCCATCTTTTTTAAACCATATGTCTTACTAGTCACTCCGACCTTTGTCAATACTCCTCTTGAACATTCTAAGGACTCTCTTCACACTTGAAAAACTTGCCACTAAACCTTGATGATACCATTAACCTGTTTGAAATTCCTTACCTTCATCATGTTTCCACTCTTTAAAACCATAGGCTTGAAAAGCCAATCCTCCCTTATCCAACGTTTATCCTTGCACAGTCTATCCTACCACTAGCTCTCCCCTAAGATCCACCAACTTGCAGTCATCTTTGTGATTATACTTAGTATAAGTCACTACTTCTCCAACATCTCCTCCACTTCCGTATTAACTTCAAACTCTTAGTAGGAACCATCCAATTAGGAACTATTGACACAAGTTCTTCTTCAGACACCAATGCAAAAGTGAATTCCACCCCACCAAGGTCAAAATTCTAATACTAGCTTCAGAACACGTCTATAAACTCTTATACCATTGAGATCCTTTGCGTCTATTATTCACTTTCCTTTGTGAGATGATTTTGATTCACGTGAAACTCTGCCCCCACTATTTAGCTTGATCCATACTTCATATGCAACCACTGACTTATCTCTTCCAATCAAAGAACACCACCTTGTTGGTTGTCCCAACTCATCGGAATGAGATTGAGAAAGCAACCAATCCACCCTTGAGATTATGTCCCAACCTTGCAAAGGAAACAATTCAAATTGGGTTTGAATTTAAATACTTTGATCCCCACGAAAGCACCACACACCCGAGTGAATCTCCATTTGGCCGCATTTGTAGCAAAACCACCATCTCAACCTTAGCTCATTCTTAGAGATAACCATGACTTCTTTACCATACTGGCAACATCAATGAGTATACGACTTTAAACGAGACCAGAACCCATAATCTAATCACCGCCTTCGTAACATGTTGATGAAGGATTATCTTGTTCCTTTTTAAGAATATTGAATATGGTGTGAGTTGATTAAGAAAGCTAAGTGAAATCCCCACTGGACATTAAGATAGCAAGCTATCTAGATGTGAAGGTTCCTTTCA
>Ga0214545_1005874_pt1 | contig 21828 bp, 6 predicted proteins | sample CNSS4metaG_FD_160064 | JGI IMG/M metagenome (GOLD analysis project Ga0214545, IMG submission 160064) | Root nodule microbial communities from cowpea collected in UCLA plant growth center, Los Angeles, California, USA - CNSS4 | ecosystem: Host-associated > Plants > Roots > Nodule | place: USA...
GAATCTCATTGATTGAATATTGAATTTTGAAGCATCCCTTCTGCAGTTCATGTTTTGTGGCAGAAAATAAAATGAGAGAAAAATTCGATAGGTTCAGTTTCAGGTAAGCAACTTTTTTTTTTTTTTCTGCGTAGCGTATAGCTCGAGGAAAATCAACGATGCTTGGTGGATCCACTGCTGCAACGAGGAGGGGAATATCAAGTTTTCCTCCTTTCTCTCAGAGATTAAAGCAAACAGGTTGTACTCACTCGCTCACTCAACTAAATTGATGTTTGTTGTTTGTTATTTTATATTCTCTTAGTTTGATATTATATTTGTTACTCTTGAGTTTGTTTGATTTTAATTAAGGCAATGCAACTTTTGACCATATCTGATTTTGTGTGGTTTTGATTAAACTAGCAGAAAATGAGATTGTTCAAATGTTTCGGTTGCCTAATCCCTATGAAGGAAACCACCGTAACGGTCCCGTGACAGGAGGATATGTGTTGAGGAAGGAACCTTATTCTCGGACATTGGATGAGAGATTCATTAGGATTTTGAAAATATTTAAATGGGGACCTGATGCAGAAAAGGCCTTGGAAGTGCTGAAACTGAAGGTTGATGCTCGCTTGGTTCGCGAGATTCTAAAGGTAGATGTTGAGGTTAGTGTTAAGACTCAGTTTTTTAAGTGGGCTGGGAGGAGGAGGGGTTTTGAACATGATTCAACCACTTACATGGCGTTGATTCGCTGCTTGGATGAACATAGGATGTTCGGTGAACTGTGGAAGACCATACAAGAAATGGTTAAGGGTTCATGTGCAATGGGTCCTGCTGAATTGTCTGAAATCGTGAAGATCTTGGGCAGGACCAAGATGGTTAACAGGGCGTTATCTGTCTTTTACCAGGTCAAGGGTCGCAAGTGCAAACCCACAGCGAGCACTTACAACTCTGTCATCTTGATGCTGATGCAAGAGGGGCATCATGAAAAGGTCCACGAGTTGTATAATGAAATGTGTAACGAAGGCCATTGTTTCCCTGATTCTGTTACATACAGTGCACTTATATCAGCATTTGCTAAACTAAATCGTGATGACTCTGCCATTAGATTATTTGATGAGATGAAGGAGAATGGACTGCAACCCACTGCAAAAATTTATACAACTTTAATGGGAATATACTTTAAGTTGGGTAGGGTTGAAGAAGCATTGGGCCTGGTCAAGGAGATGAGAGTGAGGCGGTGTCTCCCAACTGTCTTTACTTACACAGAATTGATAAGGGGGCTGGGGAAGTCTGGGAGGGTTGAAGAAGCCTACATGACATACAAGAAAATGCTGAAAGATGGTTGTAAACCTGATGTCATTCTGATGAATAATTTGATTAATATTTTGGGAAGATCTGATCGCTTAAGAGATGCCATTAAGCTTTTTGATGAAATGAAGTTACTGAATTGTGCTCCTAATGTTGTCACATATAATACCATCATCAAATCTTTATTCGAGGCCAAGGCACCACCTTCTGAAGCTTCTTCATGGTTTGAGAGAATGAAGAAAGATGGAATAGTTCCCAGCTCATTTACTTATTCAATTCTCATTGATGGTTTCTGCAAAACAAATAGAGTTGAGAAGGCTTTGTTGCTTCTCGAGGAAATGGATGAAAAAGGCTTTCCACCTTGTCCTGCTGCCTACTGCAGCCTGATCAACACCCTAGGAGTAGCAAAGCGCTATGATGTTGCAAATGAACTATTCCAGGAATTGAAGGAGAACTGTGGATGTTCAAGTGCTCGTGTGTATGCTGTAATGATTAAGCATTTTGGAAAATGTGGGAGACTCAATGAAGCTATCAATCTTTTTAATGAGATGAAAAAACTTGGATGCACCCCTGATGTTTATGCTTATAATGCTCTCATGACTGGAATGGTAAGGGCTGAAAGGGTGGATGAAGCTTTCTCCTTGTTTAGAACTATGGAAGAAAATGGTTGCACCCCAGATATAAATTCTCATAATATTGTCCTGAATGGCTTGGCTAGAACAGGTGGCCCAAAGCGTGCTCTGGAAATGTTTACGAAAATGAAGAACTCGACTATTAAGCCAGATGGAGTTTCTTACAACACCGTTCTTGGTTGTCTTAGCAGAGCAGGTCTGTTTGAAGAAGCTGCAAAACTTATGCAAGAAATGAGTTCAAAAGGGTTTCAGTACGACCTCATCACCTACTCTTCAATACTTGAGGCAGTGGGTAAGGTTGATGATTGTAAAATGGTAGAGTCATGAGAGCCATCTGGTATCACCTTTTTGAGTGCTCTGTTAACAATTATTAACAATGCCCTTGAATTGCATTAATGATTTTGAATTAAGGAACTAATTTTTTTTGTAAGTTAAGGGGTTAGGAACATTCATTGAAGAAAACCAATATTGTAGAAAAATCCCTCATGTATTAGTTTAGAAACCTTGGAATGTGTAGTGGATTTTAATCTGAATAAGGATTTTTTTTATTACATTTTTTATGTCAGTTTATTCTTTCCCAAACAATGGCTTGCAATTCTTTTGACCATCAATAGGGACGTAAGGATGGAAGATAAATAGGAAAAGAAGTAATATTATAACGTGTTAAAGGAAATTGTTGTATGGATAGTGTAACTCTTTATTTTGAGTAGTAGCACATCCAAAAACAGTTTATTTACATGTCTTTTTATTTTGAGTAATGATACAAATAGCAACGGATTATTTTACATATTTTTTTGTATGGGTAATTGAAGAACAACTGAATTCTGCATAATTCTTTATTTGCCCAAAATTTGCACAGTTTCTACCCATATTCTTGCAACTATCATATTCACTTTACTTTCTGTTTTTGCCGTATATAAATAGCGGACACAAGTAATGCAACCATGGCGTTTATGTTATTAGTGGACGACATTTTCTTTTTCAGCTTCTATTTAACATCTTATTTGGGTTGTTTTGATATTGAACCTTCGAAAAAAATTCCAGTGCAGAGGAGCTATCTGGGTTGTTTTGATATTAAACTTGTATTTAGAGCTTAGAAATATGCACGGACACAGTGAAAGACATAAAAAAAATAGTTTATATATAGATTAATTTGTAGAAGCTTTTTCGTTTAAAAAATAAAAACTATAAATTTGACCAAATCTACTCGTAATGTTACACCAGATAGCTTTATGAAAATGTCGTTTGCACGGTTCTGAAGATATGACTGTATTTTGCAGCACCAATATCCACTGTCTCACTAAAATTAATATTTCAACATCTCTTTAAATTTTTTGAAAATCAACATGTAAGGAGTTAACTTTTATAAAGTTGTATTCTAGTCTAACCTTTCCAAAACATGAGAAAAACACGTTGAATAGAAGGTTTTGATAAGTAAAAGATAAGAAACCAAACATTAGATTTTGAAGACAAATCTTCACAGAAATTTCATGATGTTGAAACTTCCGACTTGCTTAAGATAAGTAGCAATGAGCAACATGACTATTCTGAATATACATTTAAGCTTCATTAGCAATAAAAAGAAAAACGAAAACCTTTTTCAAGACGTTGAATGATGGCTTGAATAATGCCTAAAACACCAATTTCGTACTTTCAAGAATAAGGTATAACATCCATGTGCAAACTTGTTGCAAATAAAAGCTACCACAACATGCCACATGGGTTCATTCATGCATGGGGCATTTGGAGGGATAGCAAGGTAACAGTGGAGGTGTGACTCTTATGCAGAAGTGATTTAGTGATTAGATAGAAAGGTTATGAAGGAAAGGTCGTAGGTTAATCCTCCATATTAATAATTTAGAAAAATAAAGTTGGTTTAAAGGATTTAGAAGGAAGGGTGAGAGAAGTTGTCAGTTCAACTCTCTCCGGTGATAGAACTAATAAGTAATATTTGTCGGATAAAAATCAAATTATTTCATAGAATGCTTTTCTTCAAGGGGTCCGTGTCACTTGGTCAAATCAAATTTTCTTCTTTGCAAGTCATGTTTTCATTGCAACTTCTTTCATATGGTCCAAATTGAGCAGTTATCACACATTACCTGTCAAAGAAATAGTGGACAGAAGTTTTTGTCGATGTAGCAAATTATTTTTTTCATTTGATAGTAGCTGTCTAATGTCCTTTCCTTGTCCAAAGGATGCCCCAAACTAAAATGTATCAGTATGCATATGTCAAACCTTTTATAGGTTTGACATATGTTAAAATTTAAGACCTAAGACTTTTTGCTTGACCTTAAGTTGTGTGTAACACTCTTTTTTTGGTCTGCAGAAACATTATTCATCTAAACTTGGGAGTAAAGTTGGAAATGAATCTATTTGTCGATATCTTCTACAAGATTTGATACAGAATGAACAGTAATCGATAACATGTTCAATAATCATACATGAACAATCTATGTTTCCTTTAATGTGAGGCAAAACTATAAATGAAAAATGCCAACTCATCTGGTAGGTAATTCACATCATCGAATATTATTCATGAATTTGAAAAATATAAAAGTTAAGAAATAGACCAGACAGGCATTGAGCACAGTTTTGAACATGGATACAATGACATAGTTGGGCCATCCGGTTCTAATTGTAGTATAATGCAGTATTGCTGGCAAGAAGGGGCAAAATGCCTCAAATATGATACAACTAGTAATCTAGTGTCTACATTGTATCTTACACAGCAATGACAACTACAATGCATAATATTTCACATACCATTCTCAGCAGAATCTTCGTTCTCATCATGTCTCTGTTCTAGTTTTGAAATCTCACTCTGCAAATTCCCTAATATCTGCCTCTTCTGTGTTTCCAATTCCTTATGGAAATCCATTCTCATCTTTTCCAGTTCCATCATCTGCTGCCTTTTACTATTCTCTATCTTTTCATATATCTTACTGAACTTTTGTATGGAATCGGCAAGCAACCTGAAGGAAGAGGCTTCACCACTGCTCCTTCCTTTCCTTTTCTTTGCTTGAAGTTGAAGTCCATCTGAACCTTCTTCACCGGTAGATTCCACATTCTCAGGACTATCCCTCAGTTCATCCAATCCATTACCTTGATTCAAATAAACTCCAGGGTTCATAAAAACATAATCTCCCGAGTCCAAACCACAAGAGATACCAACTTGTTGTGGGGGTGAACTCATTAGCTCATCCATCCTCTTAAAATAAACCCATTTGCAATCTCCACCATCACTGTCTTGAAATTTAGCCTTCTCCTTCTTGTATTTTTTCTTCAGTGTGTCAAGGCGGTTTCTACACTGAGTATCCGTCCTTTCAATTTTTGAAACTTGTGCTACCATTTTCGACACTTGCTGCCATTCCTCACCTCGAAGACTCTTCCTTCCAAGTTGAAGAAACCTATCACCCCATGCATCAAGCAGAACAAATGTCTCATGCTCAGTCCAGTCAGTAAGTGAATTCCTACCCCCAGAAGATGGTTTGGGAGCTGAGGGAACTGGAACTGGAGCTGTAGCTGATGGTGCTGGCACACAAGGAGCAAATTCATAGGTTGAAATCAAAGTCTTCAGCTTTTGCTTCTTTGGGTGCCACTCCAAATCTTCTTCGCTCTTAGTGGCATAATAACCAATCTGCTTATTATCCTCTACCTCCTCTTCCTCATCATCATTTTCATCACCAACCCCATCCATGCCATTTTCTTCATCCCCATCCTTTTGGGGAAGCTGAAGGCTGTTACTTTGATCAACCTCATAATCTCCTTCTAACTGTTCTTGTTCTTCTTCATCTTCATCATGATGATGGGCATATTCAGTATTGACCGGGAGGGTATATGGAGAATTCTGATAACCATAACCTCGTTGGTGACTGATGACGCGATATGGGTTAGGGTCATAGCTCGCATCATCCTCAATGCCATCCATTCAGAAACAGAATTTTGCTACGAAACTAAAGCTACAAAACTACTAGTATCTCTCTCTCTCTCTCTCTCTATCTATATCTCTATCTCCCTCAACCAAACATTCAACAACCCCTCTTTGAGTACAGTGTAAAATCCTATTGCAATTAAAATGAATTGCATGACCCTGAATTTATTCACAATTATCTTTCTTGCATGTGTGTGTGGAATAAGATGAATTTAGGAAAAATAATTGAAACAGATGTGCATCCAATTCTCATTGAATTTCATGAGATAAAAGCAATAGCATCAAACATGAGAAGATTGTGATTGGTGTTTCATACCTGAGAGAACGAAATTTCAGGGAAATGAAAAGTGTGAAATTGCAAACAGACTGAAGGAAAAGAAACTGTCAATTGACAAAGCACCATCACAAGTTCCACAGAGATAGAAGGTGCTCTTTGCTAACGTGAGCCGGGTGCGTGCCGTAATTAATACACTTCATTCTTATTTAATTTTAGTTTGTTATTATTTTCCTATTACATCTGGACGCATTGTTAAACCAAAAAATCTCGATCCTGTTTCCAAGAAATTTTCACGTCATGCTTCCTACATGGCTTCATTAAAATTTTAAAATTAAGAGTGTTTTATTTTAAAAGCAGTAAATAAATAGAAATATTTTTCATTAATAAAATAAAGTAATTATAGAAATAATTTAAAAATAAAAATGATAAAATTAGCTTTCGGATATTTGTGTAATTATTGAATATATATAAAGGTCATCACCTTTTTTTTTCTTTTTTTTATTAAAGCATTATTTCATATTTTATTTTACTCTTACTGAAATTTGTTTAGTGGAAGGAATTGCAATAATTTAACTCGTAATCACTCTTACTTTATTTTTTCAATCTTGATAATTAAGTCATTTTTATAACTCTAATTACATCATAATAATGATTTGTTTTTAAATAGAGGATAAGAAGAGAAGGAATAAAAAAAGATAAAGATAAAAAGAAAAAAAGTTAAAATTGAAAAAGTAAAATTGCTTTGATTAAATAAAAAAAAAAGTGAAAATGAAAAAATATTAGCGATAACTTTATTTGGACATATTATTTATTATTATTATTATTATTATAAAAATTAAATACGTAAATATTAGTGAAATATTTGTGATATGAACAATTGTATAAAAAATGTTATAAGTTGCATATAAAAAAATATTATTAAAATATTTGTAATATAATTATTTATCTCTTTTAATATAATCGATTATACGATTTTCAAAGTATCTGTTAAAAAAAATAAAAATACATTGTGGTTCTTTCTATTTCAATTTTTTCTCTTTCTGTGTGTATATTGCAAACAATTAGGAATTCGTATTAGTACAAAACAAATACTTTTCTCATATACTTACAAGTAATGTGTATAAGTATTTGAAGTATTTTTCTTCTAGCTTCATGATATTTATATATCTTGGATGTTTAGTGTCTTATAATATATATATATATATATATATATATATATATATATATAGTTACCATATACATTAATTTATACAATATATTCTCTTAATAGTATTTTTTATATTATTGATAAAAAATATTGACAATTAAAAAGGTATTTAGATTTTAATTTTTAAAATTTATATTTGTCTTTATAATTACAAATTGAAAAGATAATTTTCATATTAAATTTATATGTTGTTATGCAATTTATCAAATTTGTTTACTAGAAATATGAGTTTTATCTTTAATCCTGTTTAAATTGTACTTTAATAATAAAGCCATCTATACATACGTTCATTGTAGTTAAGGACGTCATCTATTTATTTATAATAAAGTACATAAATAAAATTGATATGAAATTTATGACAATAACAAAATACAAATTTGGTTGAAAGTTTAAGAAATATCTATATATATATATATATATATATATATATATATATATATAATTAATTAATTAATAAAAATAGTATGACATTTGATATCCACTTTCTATTATTAAAAGTATACACTTTTAAATTTGAATTGAGTGAAGTTTACTTCCAGAAATAATAAGTTTTTAATTATTTGTTTTTTAAATTTTTATAAGTAAATGTGGAATTCATCTATATTTTAATTATGATAATTTTAGTTCCAAAACTTTAAAAAATAAATATATATAATTTTTTTAACTTAGTTATATCAATTATTTTGTACGTGTTATATAGTGTTTTAAACCGATGTCTGTATTATAATATGTCAAATGATGTAAACAATTTAAATGTCAACCTATACCACGATTTAATATGTCAAGATTTAAAAAATTATATCAAAATGTAAGATGGAGACAAATTTAAATTTTGTGTGGAAATTTAATTATACTACCAATTATATGATAACCAAATATTAAATTATTTAATATTAGTTGTTAAAGTTCAATTATTTTTGTGAGTATAAAATTATATTGAATATTAAAATTCGAAATTTTGGTGGACATAATAATGTTAGTCCAATTCTTCTTTACTTATTGAGAATGGCCTATTATGGTGTGTTATCATGTATCCTCTTTTACACATAATTTCAATAGGAATTATGATATTTTGACAACTTTCTTTTACAATCTGATATATTTTAAATAATTTTAAAATATAAAAAATTGAAAAAAATGAAAAATCACTTAAAAAATAATATCTAAAAAAACTGTAAAAAAAGTTCATACCCATCTAAAATAGGAGAAGAATCAATGTTAGATATAATTATTTAATAAATATATGCATGATAAATTTACTCATATATATATATATATATAAACAAAGTTATATATGTTTTTACCTTATGTAAAATAGGTAAGTTTGATTTCATATTTATGTATTTTTTTCTTTTTGTTAGTAAATTTTTCTTTTGTTGTTTTTAATATTTACAATTTATATGAATTTTAGTTTTAAGTTTTTAAAACATCTTTTTATTTTTCAGATGTTTGAAATTAATAATTTTGATCCAAATAGATTAATGTTATATATTTGATTTTATAGATCTTAGTTTATTTTAAATATATAACTTTATTATATTATATTACAATATTAGTATCACTATAAACAGGTTATTTGATTTTTCTTTTAACATACAGCTAGTTAAAGAATATCACATAATTAAAATTTAAAAGAATTAAAAAAAGAGATAAAATATAGAAAATAAAATGAAAGTGTATATATTTTATACAATACTCGGTATAGGTACGATACGTATTTGTATTTTTGTATTTTGTATTGTAGCTCTCAATGATGAGAGTGAGAAGAGAAAGAGAGACTGTGTGTAGTACATCGGAAGACTCAGCGAGTTCACTGTCTCTCTGACTTTGATGCATGAAGATGCAGGTGGAAGAAGACGGTGAAAACTAACAAAATAAAAATAAAAAGAAATTTATCAAGTTTAAGGAGAAGAATGTGAAGAGGGTTATGTAAGTGTAAACAAAAGGTTTGGTCTTTGCTGCTGATGTTCATCTCTGCAAGTTTCCGCATTTGGGTTTCCCTCAGATTAAATAAAAGTAGGTTTCTTTACAGTAAATTTCTCTGCTTTCATTTCTCACCAATCGATGCACTCTGGGATTTTTTTCTTCTTTTTGTTCCTAAAATGTTTAGTGGGTTCGGAGTTCATTCTAAACAATGTTTAGAGGTTCTGTTTCAAAGATTTTTTTTTTATTATTATTATAATCAGATACCTTTTATGTGCTTTTTCGGATTGCTCGATTAGATTTTGATGTGGGCGATGATCAGATTCTGTATAAACTTATTTAACTGTTGATTTTTGAGCGTTTGATGAACTTCCTCTTTTAAAAAATATAACGATCTTGTGCAATCCCAAGCTAGATATTTTATTGTACCATGCTTCTTATCAGTTGCACTTTAATGTGTTTGTTTGAGGTATCATCTGCGAATCTGACTTGTTTTCTTGGCTTGCAACTTCCAAATTGTGTAAGTTACAGTTTTTTTCAATTTTCTAAATCCGATCATCAATGGTGTTCATTAATTTGTTTGTTCCTAATTTGTTTCGAAGTGTTATGTTATCGAGAATGGTGTTGGAGAAGCTTTTATTTGATAAGTTGCTAAAATTCTCGATAGATTTGCCATTCGAAATTTACCACTTCAGGAAATTTAGATTCTCAGGAAATTTAAATTCTCATATAGCTCTTTCTGCAGCAAATTAGTTTCATGTTTATTTGGAATGGAGATGAGTACTCACCTTGATGTCAACTGTGAGCTGCAAAAAGTATCAATAGATTTGCGGATTTGTTTTCTTTTTTGTGGCTATTTTCTTACTACTTTCTAATATTTTGTACGAATTCTACTCCTAATCTGTGCCATAATTTGAATGTTCCATTCCTCTAATAATATCTCTGTACTCTGAAAAGTTCTCTGAATGGCTAAATAAACTAGCAATTTTTGTATGCGATGAGTTGTTGTGAACTTTGGTCGTGATTCCTATTGTCTGGAGATTAATACATTGCTGTTTCTTTAGCTTTTTGAATTTGATGCAGCAAGGGAATATGATGATTTCTTCCTTTTGAGAGGAATGGGGTACTAGGATAATGCAGAAGAAGGGAAAGGCTCATATTTGGAAGATTTTTAATGTCATGGCTGATTCTTCTTCCAATTTCTCTTTACCTTGTGATGCATTAAGGCAAATGAGTTTCTCAAATTTCTATACCTTTGGTTCTAGGTTGGGGATTGGTCCTAAAGGGTTGCCAGATTCTGAATCTGTTTGGAGCCCTACATCTCCTCTTGATTGCAGACTCTTCTCAAATCTTAGCAACCCGTTTAGTGCCAAGTCTTGTAGACCATCACTTCAAACTGGTCATAAGAAACAGTTTGATGACAGTAAAGTAGGCCTTGGCATCATAAGTTCCCTTGTTAATGAAACCAAACATAGCAATGACATTATCCTTGGTAAATTTCAGAGGAAAAGTATCATTTTTGGACCACAGGTGAAAACTGGCATCCTTAAATTTTCAAACAACCATGAATTCTTTGCACCTTATTTGAAATCTAATTCCTTGCCCAAAAACTATGTAATTTCACTTCCTTCTGAAACCAAAACTCCCAAATCTGAACTGGAAAACTTTGACAATGTCTCTGGAAAGAAAAATGACAACTGGGAATCTAAAGCTTTCAAAGGAACCATGATTTCTTTGCCTGGTTCCTTTAGGCCTTCATCATTAATCAACACAAATCAAAACTCCAATTTGGGAATGAATGAATTATGTTCAGGAAATACATCTACATTAACGAGTTTGCCTCCTGTGACAAGCAGAGACTCACAGGTAGATAAGTCTTCCAATATTAAATCAAATTCGCTTCCAATATCCATTGATTTTAGTAAAGGGTGTCTAGGCTCGCTCTCTGCAAGAGAGATAGAACTTTCTGAGGATTATACCTGTATAATTTCTCATGGTCCAAACCCTAAGAGAACACATATTTTTGGTGACTGCGTTTTGGAATGTCACAACAATGACTTCAATGAGTTCAGCATGAAGGAAGAACCTGCTTTCAGAGCTTCTCAAGTTCCTATATTTTCAGAAGGATCATCCCCTTATCATTCTGATAATGTTTTCAGCTTTTGTTACTCATGTAATAAGAAATTAGTGAGGGAGGAAGATATTTACAGATACAGGTTTGTTCCAAATATCTCACTATGCTACTAGTACTTAATTCCAGACAAAAACAATAGTTGTAATATATTATCTGTATATCTTGCAGGGGTGGGAAAGCATTTTGCAGTTTTGAGTGTGGATCAGAGGAAATTTTGGTAAGGGAGGAATTGGAGAAAACTGGGACTTACTCGGAAGAGAATTCTCCTAGCTCAAGCCACCATGATCTCTTCCTCACGGGTCTGCTTTTGTCCAAATAACACTCTTTACTTTCTTGAGAGACTGAATAATTTTTATTTTTATTTACAAAACATCTACCTATGTTGATTTGTTTGTGCTATGTGCTATGCATGGTTGCAATGCAAATTATAGTGTGGTGGTGTTCAAGAACCATATTTCATGGTTCAGTGAGTTATTTTTAGGAAAGGCAGAGTTTTTTCTCCATTCTGATAACTCTTTGAACATGTATATGCATTGTAATGTTCAGTGGATGAGTTGATGAAAGAGGCCACAGCTGGCCCTGCTTCTCATCATTTTTTTTACTTCCTCATCATTACTTTCTACAGTTCTACCTTTGCTTAAAAGTTAAACATAATCATATTACCAATGTGTCATTGAGATTTCTTTTAACTAGTCTAGTTTGTCTTTCTTTCTTTGATCAGCAGATAAATTTGAAGATGAAGTACTTGCATTTGAACCCACATTATGATGTACAATAAAATCTAATATCTTAATATACGAAATTGTTATTGTTTTTGCATATCTATTTTATCTATCATAATTAAGGTTTTTATCTTCTTATAGTATTATTTATAGATTTTAGGTTAATAATTAAAAAACGTTTGAGAATTGTGACTTAAAGAAGTTCTTTTCTTGAAAATATTTTTCCTTTAAAATATATTGTTTGTGATGCTTCATTATAGAATTTATAGTGATGTTTTCTTTAAAATATTTTACCTTTTAATAATAATAATACTAATAAAAGTAACCTAGAAGGAGTAAAGACACAAAAAAGGCTACAAGTTTTGGTCTTAGATTTTGTTCCTTTTTTCTTGAGAATGATGCTAAATCTTTTGGTTGGGGTCTTCAGATGTATTGTTGCCTCTTTCTAAAATAGAACTATTAATAATGAAATAAGTTCTTTTAATTAAAATAAAATTTGATCATCAACAGATCTTCCTCTTAATTGCAAATATTTGATATAAATGGATTTTTAAGGAAAGATTAAGAACCAATGAGATTTGTAGATACAATAAAGCAAGACTTTGTTGGTGGCTGCTTACAAGCAGAAAGAGTAGATTTTTTGATAGATTTTCAATGAAAAGGATTCCACTTTTGATTCTTTAATATTTTCTTTATATTAATCATCGTTTTTAAAAGGTATGAATTTGATGCCCTGATTGAGAGATTTCAATGTTCTCTCATACATTGAACTCAAATTGTCTACATATCATACATTACTTTGATTCATTTCCCTGTAACAAGAAGCAAAATTGCTATGTAGCAGAAAATAAAAGGAGTAACACAGATCCTTTTTATGGCAACTCCTTTTTTTCTTTTTTACGGGGAAATATTGTTTTGAAGGTTCCTACTAATAACAGAAATTAGACTCTCCGGAAATTAACAAGCATTCGCCACATAAACTAAAAGTTAGAGTTTATCCTCATAAGTTTTGTGGTTCCATGAACACCATCGATGGGAAATCAAGGTTGAGCTTTCCAGATCGATGAAATGTCAGTTACAGCTTCTCCCACTGTGAGATAGACTCCTTTTAATCCAAAGGATTCCAAAACTTTTGACTTGTGCAATTTTTCCGCCACATTTCCAACAGGATTTGCCAACACAAGCTGCATGAGCCAATCATAAATGTAGAGGTTAGCAACAAAATAACTGGATTTGGATTTTCTTTGCTGTTCATTTGATGTGTCTTCAAAATACTATGATGACCATTGATTTTAAAATTTTAAAATACATTAAAAAGATTTTAAAGTATTAACATGATATATTTTCAATGTTTAAAAGATGACAATAACAAGAAAAAAAAATAAAACCAGGACTTTAAAATATCTGCAGTTTTTTAGGCACTGTGAGTTTGGGACATGCAAATCAGTGTCTGTACCTGAAGTGATCTCTTTTCCAGCGTCTTTTTAAGTTCACTTAAAGTCTCAAGCCCACTTGTGTCTATGGCTGTGACAGCTGAGAAAAGAACATTGTTGGAGTCAATATGTGACCAAACTTTAGACAACTAATGTTGTAGGTCCAATGAAATATGTACCTGTCATGTCTAAAATCATGCACTTCAATGCAGCTCCATCATTAGCTTTTATATGTTCTTCCTCTTCTCGAACCCACCTCAGTATCCTGTTTCAGCATAAGCTCTAAATCATAAGGAATCATGGATTCAAAAGCAGCATACTAAACTTCACGAATTAAAATTATAGAAATCTCATTGACCAACCTTTCTTGAAGATAAGTTGAGTTAGCGAAATAGATTGGAGACTCAACAGCCAAAATGAGGAATGAAGGGACTCTAGAAGCTTCTTTGTATTGGTTTATGTTGTGGAATATTTGAGTTCCTTGTATATTCCCCAGAACCAAAGTGTTTGGTCGAGTGACATGAAGCAGGATCTTGATGACTGATATGACAACCTGAATATTGATGGCATATCAATTACATAGATTATCATGCTATTATATTTTAGATTTGCAATAACAGGAAAAAAATTAATGAAGTATCAACTTACTGCTATAGCAAGGCCTAGAGGGACTGAAATGAACAGAACTCCGAAAAAGGAGCACAGACATGCCAAGAAATCAAGTTTGTCAACCTTCCACAGTTTATACGCAGATTGATAATCTAATAGTCCAATCACAGCAGTGATGATAATGGCGGCTAAGACAACATTTGGTGTATAGTAGAACAGAGGCATGAGAAACAGAAGGGTAACTAGAACAGCTGCAGCCATGATTATATTTGAAACTGTTGTCTGTGCTCCGGCATTGTAGTTAACAGCGGATCTAGAAAAAGATCCTGCGAGAATGTTTTACACATAAGATTGCTGCTTCTTAAATAACTAGACATATGGTCAAATTAGAGGAGAATCATTACCTGTTGTGACATAACATGAAGAACAAGAGCCAGCCACATTCATTAGACCAATAGCCATCATTTCTTTGTTTCCATCCACCTGGTAGTTCTTAAGTGATGCAAATGTTCTACCTACTGCAATTCCTTCCTGAGATATAAGAAAATTTGACAGAATAAGTGTGACAGTTAAATGAAACTACATAATATGATATATTATAACATAATATGAAAATGCAAGATATAAGATTTTCATGACCAGTAGATAACTTACAGTTAGAGATAAGATCCCAGTGATAATGCCAGTTTTGATAGCAAGAGCCAAGTAAGGACCACTGAAGTATAACATGTTTGATGAAGGTGGATTAACTCCCTTTGGTAAGTGTCCAATCTACCAGAAAATAAATAAAATAGTAGTTATTAGAAAAAGAAAATATATTTATATGTTGAAATGCCGAATGATCAAGTATGTATCTTACAATTGAAATCTGATGAGTCTTATCTCTCAGAAGAAAGACTAAAATGGTTGACATAATAACTGATGTCAATGGTGCAGCGGCTGAAACCCAGAAGAGTTTTGGTTTCCTCAAGCTCTGTTGCAATGATTAAGAACAGTCAGATCTAAATAACTCAGATTAAGAACCATATAAATAATTTGTGGAAGATAGAGATATTTACAATGTGCCTTGTGGTCATCAGGAATGCCAAGAAACCGAATCCCAAAAGAATGGTTTGCCATGACCACTGCAAAGTTGGTGAAACATGTTAGAGAACATGCATTTGTTTAAGCTTGTACTTGCATTTGTATGACAAGTATCTTTCCTTTAAAAGTGACCCAGTTCTTGATTTGCAGTTATTGAATGGAGTAACATAAATAAATATGATTTTTTTGCTTTTTTTATTCTCCAAGAACTTTTTTTCTTTTCTTTTTGGGAAGTGATTCCCTATACAATGCTCCAAGAAAACATATTTTGAAAAATAGGTATCCTTCGCTTAAAAATCTTGGAGTACAATGATAGTTTAAATTCTTAAAAAAGAATAAGTTCGATGAGAATGTTTGAAAGAGTTGTGTGGTGGAGAAGAGTTAATTATTTTCTTTTCTATGTAGCTTTGTCAGAGTATTATTAGCCTTCACCTTTAGGACGGTAGTAATTAGAAAATTATTCGCATTTCAGAAATAAAAAATGATGCAGCTTTCGTATTATGAAGACTAGACACCATTTGAAAAGTTGAAAGATTTAATTTAGAAAACAATTTTCATGTTTGAAATTCATTTAAAAAAAACATAATATTTAAATTAAGTTTTACACCGATTACATATTTGTTTGTCTCAAAAATTAAAACCTTACACGATATACTCTATTCCAGCTAAAATAAAATATATTTCTAAAAATATTCATGTACAAAAAATTGGCTAATAACATTTCTTTAAATTTGGATGAATCTATTTTTTCAGGACAAGTTAAAGAAAAACTTTTCATCTCATAATGTTTCTAGTTTGTAAATGAATGGAGAAGAGAAAAGAAACAGCAACATAAGGTTCAAAGGTGTACACGTGTCAAATACCCAAAGAATCAAGTCACCTCTTCTTACCTTTAATTTATTTAAGTGATAAAAATATGTTAAAAATAAATTTATTATAAATTTTAAAGACTAAAAATATAAAAGCTCATTGTATTTATATATTCTTCTAATAAAATGACATTTATATATTTGAAAAATTATATATAAATATGTACACATCTTCTAAACATTAAACAGATGTGTACATATCTTTACAGCTTTTAAAAATGACTTGAAGTAGAAGTATTATTTCAGAAAAAAAAGAAAAAATTGTGTGTGATTTAGAATAATAGTTTAACTTTTCCTAATTGAAAAATATTTGATTGGAATCCTGAAGTAAATGGAAATTAGATTCGATGGTGATGGTGGTAATGTTAGTGTACCTCATGTCTTTGTTTGAAAACAGAGACCATGACAGGAACTATTTGCATCTTGCTGGTAAAGTGCACTATTCCAAGTAAACCTTTCAACTGCTGCAGTGACACGATAATTGCAGCACCGCCTGTGAATCCAACCAGTGTCGCCTTCGACAGAAAATCAATCACGAACCCTAACCTGTCATAGCACAAGTAAACACAACACAATCAATCAACGTTTTCTATTTTATTCTAATCAGAAAATCATTCTCATTCACCAACCAGTTACAGTTACAGTAACAGTAACCTACTGCAACAAGCCACCATAGATTCTTAGATTTTTCTTTTCACTGCTTTATTTATTTCATCAAGAAAAAACAAAAAATCGAAACTTTTCATGTTTTGAATCAGTGAATTAGTACCTGAGTATACCCAGAGAAGCTTGGAACACACCAGCGAAGAAAGTGGCAGTGAAAGCCAGTCCAAGATACAGAGAAGGGTCTTGTGAGTAAGAAACTTTCTCGCTTAACATTGATCCCATAACCAAAGACGCGATCGAAACAGGTCCCACTCCGAGATGTTTAGAACTTCCTAGCAGCGAGTATATCAATGGAGGCACAAAGCTTGAGTCTGCACCACGTTCAACCCGGTTCAACCCATTTCAACCGTTAAACGTGCATTTATTATACTTTACAACAAACAAAAACAAAACACGAAAGAGTAAAGAGAAATACTAACATAGTCCAATAATGGGTGGCAAGTTTGCAAGCTTGGCATAACTGATCCCCTGCAAAGAGACAACAACGTTAAAGTATTCAGTATTCAGACAACGTTGTCATTATGTCGATCATAAAAGGATAAGAACTTCGCGGCGGAAAAAAGGGAAGCGCGTCGAGACCTGAGGAATGGCGAGGCTGGCAATGGTGAGGCCGGAGATGAGATCGGAGCGGAGGAGGGTGAGGTTGTAGTTCGGGGCCCACTGGAAAATGGGGAAGAGATACTGAAGTGCGAGGATAAACTTTCTGAAAGAGGTTTGGTTCTTGAAGCGGTGGAGAGGGTCGTCGGGGAAGAAGATTTCGGAGACTCTGTGTCGGAGTTTGTGCAGTGTGGTTCGTTGCGGTGGTAATTGCACTGCATGGATTTCCAACGGTGTCTGGGTTTGGATTCTGAGGGTGGTGGCTTCGCGGTTATCAAAGTGTTCCACTCTGTTCGAGTTCACACCCATGGATTATCGCTATGCTTTTCTCTGTTTTCTTCGTTTTCTCGGTTTCTCTGAAAAGCAAGCACAGAGATGGTGCTAATTTATAGAGCAAACATGTTTTACAGCGCAAAGTAACTGTCCCTGTGGTTACTCGTTACCGTTTTAACTTGTGTTGCAGGGACATGACCGGCATTTTGTTTTATTCTGAGGTATATTCTTCATGTTATTATTACTTTTTTTTAAAATAATTGTTTTCTCACTGCCATTTTCTTTGACTAATTATCTCATAATTAATTTTACAATAAATAGTAGTCAACTGGTTTAAAGACTGAAATTTGATTTAATGAATTAACCTTTCCCATGCATCTTAAATGGACAAATTATTTATTTTATTGTTCTGACTTGGTATTGTACAAGAGCTAATTAAATTCTTACCACAATTTCTTAAATTAAATTTTATTGCCCACACAAAATTATTAAAAAACAAATGTATATTGACTTTTTTCCTTTAATGGTAAATAATCATCACGCGAAAAATGTTTTCAGACTTTTGCTTAATTATATTTCAAATACAGATTTATTTTGAATTTCCCCTAACTTTATTTAAGAATTCACGCATTTTAGGTTTAAGGAACCATTTATTGTATAATAAATTTTCATACGTTAAAGCAATTGAGTATACGACACACAAATCTCTCTTATGATAGATTTATTTAAGATTTAGTACTTTTCGATTTCTGTAATTGAATTCAAGAAACTCATGAAGAAATTAACACGAGATATATTTTTAGAATAAGTTTAATAAGATCGAAAACTTGATATCTGATTTATTTGATTAGATTATTAATTAGTTTAACTGATATAAATATATTTATATAAAATATTTTAAAAATAATTTATTTTAGGAGTTTTCAATCTATATAAGTTATAAACTTCATAATTTAAAATCTTTAGTTCAATTAATTTTTTTCCAATGTTATCTTTCATATTTTAATGGATTTATCTTATCTTTATTTTTTTTTCTTTATTATTTTTTTTTGATTTTTTAAAACAAAAGAAACGTAACTATGATTTCAATCAAGAAATTAAAAATTTTAATTTTAAAAATAACTGTAAGTTAAACTTGATTAATACTATCAGTTTAATTAAAACAGTTTATTTAAATTAAAAAACACATAAAATTTTTATATAAATATTATAAGAATGTACTTTTATTCGCAAGTTTTATTTATATAATAAATATTTATATTATCTTCACAAATAACCTAACTATAGTAATTAAAGTAATGTATAAGTTAATTTTGGAAATTTTTTTATTAATTTCATTCCTTTAAAAGTATATTTATTGTTTGAGTTAAATATATTTTTAGTCTTTTATTTTAAATAAAAATTAAAATTAGTGACCTAATTTAATTTTTAATTTTAGAATTGCGTGCATTTTATCTTTTTATAATTTTGTTAAATTTATTTAATGTTTTAAAATAGATTTCATGATAACTTTTGAATTGTTTGCATAATTTGACACATTTTCACTTCAATTTCGTTTGAAACGTCAAAATAAATCTAACAAACTCTATTTAAAAAAATTAAATTCATACAATTTTAAAATTTGGCAGCTAGATTAGACCAAAATTTTATATTGAAAATAATTTTAATTTTTACTGTAAGTTAAAAGATTTAAAAAAAATAGTTAACTTTAGTTAAAATAACATAATATCATTTCACGTGCTTTAGTGGTAGACTTTATTAAGCAGTGTTTCATACTTTAGTGTTTCTTACTTTAATTAAAAGATTACATTTTTAATTAAAAGATTAAAAAAAATTAATTTTTAATTACTTTCTTACTATAATTGATTAAAAAATTAATTAATTACATTTTTAAATAAAAGATTAAAAAAAATTGTAGAGTTTGTTTACACAAACGAGTAATTTATTATTTATTTTTATATACCGTTACAGATATACCTTGTAATTTTAAACTTTTCAAAACTTGTTATCTCTCTTTCCCGCACCTTGTTTATTTTAAAGTTAACCAGAGTATATTGACACTATTGATTAATTTATGTTTTTTTTTTGTAGTATGTGTTGTTTGAATGTAATCATATATAAGTAAATGGAGATGAATATTAACTAAAAAAAGATTTTATTCCTCACAATGATTAGTATCAGCATTTGGATAAGAGTTTAACCAAAATGAAATTTTATTTCTATCTAATTTGATTGATATAAAATCTAAAGAAAAGATTCTTACACAAAAATCTAGTGTGTTTTAACATGGTGAACATAAAGACACTCCCCAAAAAAAAAGTACTAAATATAAAAATGAATTTCACTCAATATATATATTTTTCAAATTATATTATCTTAAATTATTAAACGTCGTATAAAAAAAGGGAAAAAAAATCAAATTATAAATACATTATTAACTTAATTAAATTTTTTATTATTCAATTTTATTGTTTTTGTAAAATTTATGTGTGTAGGCCAATATTTCTTAATATGTTTGTTTTATTTTTGTTACGATTAATAAATTAGACATTAATTTAGACAATAATTTTTTGATAGTTAATATTATAGACTAATTTAAATTTTAACTTACAAACCAATTATAATTTAGATATTAATTTCTTTTATAAATTAATTAATATCATTTTTTTTTTCTAAAATCGATTGTCATGTAATAATTTTCTTGTAACAATAGTTTGTTTTTTTCGATTGAAAATGCTCTTGAATGTTGTGTGATTGTCACATGTAACCATTTTTTTAAAAATTATTCACTTTAAATATGCTTGAATTTGAGTTTTTTTTTTTTCATGATTGTTGAACAATTAAGTATGTTATTGGTGATTATTTATAACATTTAGGGATTTTGAGTTATGCCTCAAATGGTAGATATTTCATCTTTCTGAGCTGTGAAGTAAGGTTTTATTATGAAATAATGTCATTATTATGATTAGGATGAGAAAGACCATTAGAAATCATTACCCTAACATGAAATTTAATTGTCAATTCAAAATTAACTTCATGATCTAAATGATAAATAATCAATTTCAAAGACTATATGAAATAATTTATGATCATAACATCACAAGTAAAAAATAATATATAAGAAACAGTAATTTTAATTTTAATTCAATTAATTGAACTATCATGTTCATCAATAGGTAATAATATATTATTACCAAACTCGCATAACATTTTTCTTAAACATAATAGATATGAATTAAAATATGAATAATAAATTATACTGCCATAGATTTTACAACATAATTTTATAGAATAGTGTGAGAGTTTTATATATATTTTTAATTTAAAATAAGAGTTTATTTAATATAAATATAAAAGGTGATGTGGATTGTGTTAAATAAAAAATATATAATTATTATTAAGACTTGCTGGTAATTCAATCCAACTTTTGAGTTTCATTTGTGATTGCCTTAAAAACCTGAACCAATCCAAAACTCTTATAAGGTTTAGAGAAACTCATGACTCATCTAAAAAAATCCACTCTTATAATCATTGTGTTACAAATTGAATTATGTTTTTTTTTTCTTCATGTCTTGGACAAATATATTATGATTTGACTTATTAATTGACTTAACACCTTAAATTAATTTTTGTGAATATTATATTATTTTTTAATTAGATTACTTTATATATATATATATATATAATTTGATTTTGACTTAATTAATTCAACCCAACCCAACTTTGTAAGATTGAATTATATTTAATATAAAAACTCAATTAAATCTAATTTTTTTGAATGAATTAAATTCACTTAAATCTAATTTGACCTAACCTTGGAACCTCTCCCTAATTATAATTATTTATGTATGCCTCATGATTGTATTTTTAGTGTTTCATAAAAAGTAGAATAAGGGTATTACAATATGAACAAAGCACATATGTCATGATATCAACCCAAAAAAGAATACTATTTTAATTTAAAAGTGACAAGCTTTATAACCTAAGTCACTCTCAATAGAATGAACAACTTAACCCCACTCAATATTCCTAAGTTAACTTCCACAACAGTTAAACTTAAACCTTATCCTAATAAGTTAGGCAAAAAAATTACACCAATTAATTCGTACTTTAGAAATAGTTTCATTTTGTCCTTAGTGTCGTAAGCACATATAGAAAAACCTGTTTTTTTTTTTTTTTTTCTGC
>Ga0214545_1005876_pt1 | contig 21824 bp, 9 predicted proteins | sample CNSS4metaG_FD_160064 | JGI IMG/M metagenome (GOLD analysis project Ga0214545, IMG submission 160064) | Root nodule microbial communities from cowpea collected in UCLA plant growth center, Los Angeles, California, USA - CNSS4 | ecosystem: Host-associated > Plants > Roots > Nodule | place: USA...
ACTTTGGTTAAAAGTGAGAACGCCAACAAATTAATTGAGACTTTACATTGATTAATTTGTAAATATATAACAATAATTAATTGAGCAATAATCTTTAGATAACCGATGATGAATCTATTTTGAAAAAACAATGGAATCAATATATTTTCTTTACTATTGTTTTTTATCTCTTTTTATCTTTTAAATTTTATTTCTATCTTTGTTTATCTTAATCCCCTATATTTTTTATTTTATTTGACTAACTCATTTGTATAGTTTTATAAGAACTAATTTGTTAAAAATCAATTCCGTGTTCGTTGGGAGACGACTTAGGGTTACTTTACCCTTTCTATTTTCTTGACTACTATCTTAGCAATACTGAAGTTGCTATAGTTTAGTAGTATTAATTTGATCACGTCAACGACAGCGTTATCAATAAATTTAAATAAATTAAATATTGTTAAAAATATGTAATAGAAATGTCACTTGTAATAAAAGTATCATCATTACATTTATATAAAAATTAAATTTGGTCCAAATTTGGAGAACATGAAATTAATTTTTTGTTAAAAAATTTGGGACTGAAATCAAATCAAATTAACAAATATAAGGACCAAATTGAGATTCATATAATAATTTGACACGTGTCACCATATTAGATTGACACGTGACATAGTACAAACGTGACATGTGGCATAAATATTTTTTAAAAAAAAATTAAAAAAAATTAAAAAAAATTAAAAAATTCAAATAAACGAGGAGCTCACACGTGGCACCTACTTAACGGTGTTAGTTCTATACCAACGGAAAGGACCTAATTGATACTAATTTACAAAAATGTGGACCTAATTGAGACTAATAAAAATACGAGGACCAAACTGAGATTTTGGTACAAAAACGAGAACCAACGGAGTATTTTAACCACCAATTTTTATAGTGTTTAATGACAATTTACAAAAAAATGAAATATTTTAAAACTAATTGATAAAAAATAACCCATTCAAAATCAATGTATTAATATTTTAATAATTTTTTTTTAATTTAAATTAGAATATAGCGGGTACGAATATCCACAGGTACATATACTATGATATGCGTACTTGATCCATTAACACGCGGGTATAAAAAATACACGTACCCGTTACCCGCTGGTATCCATTTATAAGATCAATTTTTTATCCGTTACGAGTTTTATCCGCAAATACTCATAGGTACGAATTTTTTTGACATCGCTACTTAGCACAGTTTAAACTGTATTGAACTAAAGTCATGCTAACTTAGTACAACTTCAACTTAAAAATACTTTACACCAAAGTCTTGCCAACTTGAGAGGACTCATTCACAATGAAGTCGTACCAAGTTAGCCCAACTTGCCCATTTCATAATTTTTTTGAAATATGCCTTTTTCGATGATTTTGAAAAAAATAATTGCATCCTTTTAGTGCTTTTGCCCTATAGTAATCACTTGAATTTTTTTTTCTAACTGTCGCAACCGAAATCGCAACGGTACGACGAACCAAAAGTTAAATTTGAAAAAAAAAGAGTATTGGAGTCGCCACCATAGTTATTATAGGAAAATATGAAAAACCATAAAAAAAAGAGCAAGGTATGCGAAAAACCAGATTTTGGGTCCGAGAGTCGATTACGTGTGGGGAAGGTATTAGCACCCTACAACGCTCGTCCTAAGATGATACCTTTAATTAAACGTGCAAAAAGGATGTGGTTTTCAAAATATTTAATTTTCCCCAAAAGTAACAACAAAAGGATGTACAAAATAAACAAAAATAATTTTTTTGGTTTTTTTGGGCCTGACAAGGATTAATCCTCGCTCCTACGTATCTCCATTCACAATGGAGAATCATGGTTACATATTTCTTTATGAAAAACTATTTGGAAAATTATTTGATAAAAAATTTAATTTGTTTTATAATTTTGAAAACTTTTTTATTTAAATTTTAGTATTATTTTAAAATTGGTGTCACGTGACGCGAGCGGCAAGACAAGGATTAATCCTCGCTCCTACGTACCTCCATTCACAATGGAGAATCATGGTTACGTATTTCTTTATGAAAAACTATTTGGAAAATTATTTGATAAAAAATTTAATTTGTTTTATAATTTTGAAAACTTTTTTATTTAAATTTTAGTATTATTTTAAAATTGGTGTCACGTGACGCGAGCGGCAAGACAAACACTTGAAATAAATTCTTTTTTCTAATCTTTTATTTTTTTAATCATTTATAAATTTTTAATATTTTTTTAAAATTATTTTAAAGTAGTTGTGGATGTCATTATGACGTGAGCAACCAAATAGACATAAAAGAGTAAACAAAAAAAATTATTTTTTATTTTTAGATCATTTGTATATATTTTTTAGAAAAAACAAAAGTCTAAATTGGATGTCATGCGACGCGAGCGGTCGGGCAAGCACTAAAGAAAAGGGAAAAAATATTTTTTATGATTAAAAAAAAAGAATGAAAATTAAGAAAAACTAAATCAAAAGAGGAATGAACTGAAAGTGACGTACCTTAAAAAAAAATCAATATCTCCTCACCATTTCTCTTTTCTTTTTTCTTTCTTCCTTTTCTAATATTTTCGTGTTTGTTTTTCCAATAGAAATAAAAATTAGAGGTGTCTATGTGAGTGGTGATGAGAGAAAGAATTAGAAAAGTGTAGAGAATCTATTTTTTTCGGTCATGACAGAGTGCATATTTATACTCACACCTTGCAATATCAATGCAATCTCAGCCTTAATTGTAATGAACAATATAAGGAAGGAATTGGTTATGATAGCAGCTAATTATAGAGATCAAATCATAGCAAATCAGAGCACAAAATCAATTAAGATCAATAATATTGATTCTAACCGTTAACAAATCAGAGCACAAAAATCAATCCCAATTAGTAATATTGATTCTAATTATATGAAGAGATATTGCTTTTAATTATTAGAATCATATCACTAATTTCTCTATCAGAACAAAGGTAAAGATATGTTGAGTTGTTAGGCTCATGAAGAAGGGTGTGATAACAAATTAGGCTCTTCCTTCCTTTTTCCTTTTTTTTTTTCATCTCTCTTTTTTTTTCTAAAATTAAAGTTTGAAAATCTTTGAAGAAAATTTTGTTTCACATTTTTTTTTATTTTCTATTAACTAAAAAACTTTATTTTATTTTATTTTTTATATTTTTTTTTGAAAATAAATTTATTCACCCGGACGAAATTGGGTGTTGACACTAACATAACACTATTTGTTATGTTTTTCATCCAAGTAGTACACTATAGCTTATATTTATATTTACTTGCATAACACACTTTTTTTCACTTGTCAAAATTAGGGGATCCAAATTCTAAACCTAGTTCGTGATTTGTTTCATCCCATTACTAGTCAGAATTTGATTCCTGAGTTGGAATTTATAATTTTACTTTGTTTTTGCGAGTTTAATAAAAATAGAAGGTTGAAAAGAAAAATCAAGAAAATATAAAATAAAATAAAATTAATGTAGTAATATTTTATAATTGTGGTAATATTTTTAGAAAATAAATTAAGAAAATGCATAAGGATATGGTTAAACAATTTAAGTTAATAATTATTTTGATGTTAAAATTAGGAAATTAAATTGAATTGATAGGTTAATAATTGTATTTAAATGTAAAGATATTGTTCTAGCCAAACAGGGGTAGGACTAGTAAGCCAGAAGAATTTAGTGAATATGTCTTGTTGCTCATACCTTTCCCCATTCTTAACCACCTCTTTTCCTACCTTTCCTTTTCCCTCCTAGAACTGCCTCATAATGGCCTTCTACTCTTTACATCTTTGGCAATTCAATGCCACCTATCATTATTAGTCATAAGCAAGCTTAAATTCCTTGATACCTACCCACCTTAAACAAATGGAACAACCCTTATCTTATGAGTGGTCAAATCATACATTGGGCCTATCAATGGTCATATCGGTCATTGGCCCTATAATAAAAAACATAATTTTTAAATATTTTATTATTTTTCTTAATAATTTTTATGTGAAGAATGAAATTATTTGTATTTGATTATATAAATAAATTTTTAAGTGGTTGTAGGCCTGTATATTGTGGTGGTAGGCCCAATGGTCGATCTCCCTATTGGCCTAATTGCAAATCTCCCCAATTGGCATCATAGAAAGGCTCAAGGGGACACAAGTCAAGGACCTAGCCATTATGCAAAATTATTGCCCATTAAAGGAGGCATGATGTTATGGAGTTGAAGGAACGTAAAATAAAGACACAAAGGAAGGAGTTCCTAAATAGAGAAGACAAAAGGCCCTAGAGAGAGGTTAAAAAGGGATCCAAAGTCAGGGAAAAGGCAGATGAACAATTCAATGCATTTCCAAGTGTGGGTATATAGGACAAATTGGTATAGACGTTGAATTTTTTTCTAACGGTTGATCATCTGTGCAACATCAATATCATGTTTGATTTCAATCCTTTAATGAACAAGGTGGTTATTAACTACCCTTACTAGATGATGGTAGTTGATTTCAGTAACTCTTCTACAGACTCTATAATGTAGTTTTTGGGTTATTTTTTCGTGGAGTTCATTAAACGTGCAATTGCGTTAGATTGACATGGTTCCGTGGGTGTTTGATGAGAATGTGAGACTGTAACCACATGGACTTTCCATGATGCTTGACTTTTTGAGAGGTCCTCCAAAATAAATTATTACTAGTGAACACAAGATGGGGTTTGGGTTTTTGGAAGAGGCTAAGGGAGTTGGTTTTAAAAGAGAAAGTATTTCTTTAATTGACCTTGTAAAGGTAGCATACAATTCAATTATTATGTTAATGGGAATTTGAGACTTACAAATAATCATTTGTAAGATGTCACAATCTATTACTATTTGAGCTGCATCATACATACTGACTCTTTGTTAATTCATTGTGAGCCTTTGGAAGTACAATTTGTTGATGGATATGTTGGTTGGAGTTTGTAGAGTTGTGCACATTTTTCCTTAAGGAGGTTGAATGTGTAATTGTATGGTATGCAAAAGAGTTTTAGACGTTCACATTGGAAATGCACATTATCTTCACATTTTATGATTTCCCTATTTGCAAATATAGTAAACATTCGCTTAAGTCCGCATTTTGATCTTGAAAGTTTGATGCAGACTTAATTGGGATGCAGACTTATGAAATTTTAAAAGTCGTATTACAATATAGAATATTAGGTGTCATATAAATACAATATGAAATATTACAAGGGTTGAGAATTTGTAGAGATTGTAAAAATATGAGAGATATAAAAGGATATGATACAGAAGAAAATATTTTTTTTTTTTTTTTTATATATTTTTTTTTTATATATATATATATATATATATATATATATATATATATATATATATATATATATATATATATAACAAAATGTAACATAATATAAATTCAAATGACTTTATGTGATTTTTTGTGAAGATAAAGTCTTAAAATTATTAATCCGAAAATTTTCCCTTTTCAAATGCGGATTTGTACGGAATGCGGACTTAAATGAGCGTGGACTTAAGCGAATGTTTATTGTAAGGTCACAAGGTAGGAATTTGAATAGTTATCTGCCTTGTTGATACCAAAGTTCTCCTTATATTGATGTTTAAAGAGAGAAGACATTAGTTAAGTTTATTTGCCAAAGTAAAAGTATGATAGTTTATGGTTGGATTGTGTTGTATGATGTTGGTATTTATAGGGGAAGTATTTTAGTGTTTGTGAGGTTGGGTTTTTGAAGTTGTTTGGCACGTTGAACCAATAAAGTTGAGAAGTCTTTTCTTGTTGACATAGTACATGTGAAGTTATTGATTGAAATACTGAGTTTGTCCATCATCTAATAAACGTCACATTGAAGTTACTAAAAGCTAATCTGTTTGGTAGGCTTACCCAATAAAGTTTAGATGTCTTGCTTCCTGGCAGAGTGCATGTTAAATTACTGATTGAAATACTACTAATTCAGCTCATCTACTAATACACATCAGACTAAATTACACTAAAACCTAACATCTGTTTGGCACGCTTACCAAATAGAGCTAAGAAGTCTTGTCTACACGACAATGTATGTAAATTTTGTTATTCTAATATTGAGTCAATTTATCTCTCAATACACGTTAGATTTAAGTGTACTAAAAGCTCACACATGTTTGGCATGCTTACCCAATAAAGTTGAGAAATCTTGTCTTCCTAGCAAAGGGCAAGTGAAATTATTGATTCAAATACCAAGTCAGTCCATCTCTCATTACACGTCAAATTGAAGGGTGATAAAAGTTAACGTTGTTTGGCACATTTACCTAATAAAAGTGAGAAGTCTTGTCTTGATAACAGAGTGCATGTGAAATTAATGACTGAAATACTAAGACAACCCATCTCCCAACACACGTTAGATTGAATTATGATCAAAGTTGTCATTATTTGGCACGCTTACCCAATAAAGTTTAGAAATTAAGTCTGATAAAGGTGGTAGTAAAGTTTAATCAAACATTGAATTGTGTGTGGAATGATTTTCAAACAAGGGTCAGAAGGGTTGTCATGGTTGATAATGCAAACCTAATTGTTATATTATATCCCTTTGTTGAAAAGTAGTATATAAGGACAGTGGTTGTATGTTTAGAACTTGTGGAGTTTGATAGCATAATAAGTTGAAATGGTGTTTGTTTAGGAAATGAATACTTTTAATTCGTTTAATGTTGGTTTTGATATTGAAAATGGAAGGTTTACATTCTATACTTGTCTTATTGGAGTTACGATGAGTATGTGTGGCAGATCATAAGTAGTCATTTCTTGAGCAAATGAGAGTTAAAATTAAGTCATGTGTGGTACTGTATCCTTGGGAAATTTGTTATAGAAGGAGGTTTTGAGTTTATTTTCGTAAGGAATGATAAATATGTTCAATATGTAATTTATTGACATTCAGATATGATACAAAATGGAGATTGTGTCTTTCTATGTGAATTTCATGAAGGTTGAATGACATGATTATGTTTGTGGGCCATCATCCACTGACAATGGTGGAGTTACTAATTGGCGATGTAAGATAGTGGAATGTTGTTTAAGTAATTGTTGATTTCATTATGTACGAGTGTTTTGGCAGTTTAATATGAATGTAATGGTTTAAGAAATGCATAAGCATTATTTTTTCAATTATTTTTTACCACTTAACATATGTTAATGGATTTTGTAACCAAAATAAGTTAATAAGGTTTTATAAAAGTTTAGAGAAAAAACAATGTAGACCCTTAATTATAGGTTCAAAATCACATAATTATGACTTTGCAATCGTTATTGTTGGTAAATGGAATGGTTTAAAAAGATTGTAAGCATTCTTTTATCAAGTATTTTTTCCACTAAACACAATAAAATGATTTCAGAAAGCAAACAAAGCTAGTTAGGTATTGTAAAAGTTAGTCGAAAACATAACCTAGAGCTTTTTAATTAAGAGTGCAAAAATTGACATGACTATGACTTTGTGATCCTTATTGTTGTGATTAAGGAGAATTTAAAGAGATTGTAATCATTATTTTTTGAAGTATTTTTTCAACTAAATGGAATGATTTTGGAAAGCAAGCAAAGTTAGTTAGGTGTTATAAAAGTTGATAAAAAACATAACGTAGACCCTTAATCCTGAGTCAGTAAGGTGGAAATTCCTGAACATTTAAACAACTTCTTCATAGATGTTAAGTCCATGGTAGACATGGAGATAATTGCTACAAACATTAGCATTCAAAGAAGTACATGGTACTTATTAACAAAAACTCCCCACGACACAAACTTCTTTAGGCAAACACAAAGAAAAAACACAAACTTCTCGATCTTCAATGTTGTTGCTTGTGCTGGCAATTGAGGTATTGGTGTCTGGAACTTCAATGGGTTTTAGGGTAACCAAGCTTAATGGGAACATCATATGGGATTGGAAGGTGTTATGCCATCATGTTGTTTACATCTTCGTCGGTTAAAATTGGAACCACTTCACGCTCTTCGTGAACTGTTCTTAGTCGTATGTGAACCAAATATCTTTAACAACTCTACCATTTGTACAACAATGGTAGCTACCAATAATTTGCTTCAACAATTCCAGATTCATATTCGTTGGAACAAAGAACACACAATTGACGCGTATTTCATAAGTAACAACTACAAAAAATGAATTATGAATGTTAGTTTCATTGACAACCATCGCCTGATGAGTTTGGTAGGAGTATAGGCTTGCTTAATGTGGAAATTTATAAACATTAATAGGCAACATGCCCAATCTCATTATACAACACCTCACAAAACATTGATGGCCAATGGTGGATCTTGACCATATGTTTTAGAGAAGCCAAAATAATAAATTCAAAATTTACACATGCTCCAAAGAGTTAATATGAAACTGCACACTTGCACCTGTAATTCTTTGAATATGAAAAAAATGGTCATCTAATTCAACAATTGGATCCTTACGCTTCAAAGTATATGAAGAATTCAAAATATGTGAAGAAATAGAATTTGTCTTGCTTTCATCTTCACAAATATTTTCCCTTTTTATCATTTTTAAAAAATGAATATATTCTTTTATTCTTTATCTATAAAAAATATTTTATCAAAATCTAATAAAAAATTGAGAGACGTAATTACTAAATGAAAAATATATAATAATCAAGTCACAATTAAAAAAATGGTTATTAAAAAACATATAGTACATAATTTTTCCTTTTATATTCATAAAATATAAATATACAAAAAAAATAATGAGATGAAAAATATTATTTATTAAATTAATATTCCATGATCAAGTGAGAGAAAAGAGAGTTGTTCCTTTCAATAATGAAATATAATACATTAGAAATAAGGATGAGTTTGTGTGTAACTTTATATTTCATTTTTAGAAGAAGAAAAAAGTACAAGAATGAGAATATGTAAGAAACTCAAGATAACTAGAGAGAACATAAAAAATATCTCAATAAATTTGTCTAATTTTTATTGTATTTAATTTATAATTTATTATTTATTAAATTAAATGTTATACATTAAAAAAGAAATAAAAATTTACGTAATTTAATTTTTACTAATATAATATATATTACATATAATTTTAAAATTTTAGGGGAACCAAAGGCCACACCACACCCTATGGAAACAATAAGATCTGTCATTGTTGATGACATCATCATACCTTTTTATAAGGTTGTAGTGCATCGGTTAAAGTTAACCTTTAAATAAAAAATTTAGATTAAATACTAAAAAATGAATGCACACAATTAGCAATGGGATTTAACTGGAATTCATAACATTGTCAGCCTTTTTCTAAACTATTACAATACATTGATTAAAGTGCGCTTTACCTCAACAGTTGTATAACCTATGCTAAAAAAATAATCCACATAAGTTGTAGCAAAAGGGTTTTATTTATGGAACAAAGTTTATCATCATTACATGAACAAAATACATTTGATGCATAACAACAACAATGACTAAAAATTATTCATTTTAATTCAATTCTCATAATGATGTCCAGTTTTACATCAGGGTCACTGTCTGTTCTGAGTTTGATTTGTCCTTCCTTGTGTCGCTCTAGGTGGTTCTTGCTCTAAAGGTGGTGATTCATCCATCTTCAACTTTGGCCCTTGTTCCATGTTGCACAACATTGGCTCTTCTTCCATGGTGTGCATATATCCCTATTGTGTGAAATGAAAGAAGATGATTGGAAAACACAATGCACAAGTTATGGATATAAAACTATATATCTTAACTTTATGCTTTACCTTTCCACGAATTTCTTGACCATGATTTAAGTACAAACAAGATAGATCATATTCATAGAATTTTTCTTGTTTGGCAAACTATCCATTCCAAGCTAATTTGATGGTACTTTCTTTCTTGTGTGAACGTAGAATGGCAAGCCAACCTGCAAATAATGCAATGCCACCGACAATGCAAATCAGGAGACAACCAGTTGCATAGAAAGTAGATAAAGAAAATGAAATGTGTGCTTGGTCAATCGAAATTAGATGTCATGAGAAGAAATGGTGCATGCATTCCAATCTACCATTTCGTAATATATGCTTTTTTATACATTCTAGATTAAGTATTTTGGAAGATATTTCCATACTTAGAAAGTATTTTTCAAAATACTCCATTCATAATATAAAAATATTTTTAAATTAATGGTTCTAAAAAGCATTTTCAAATTTCAAAATACTTTCTAAAATACCCAATTCAAGATGTATTTTTATACTTTTCATATTGAATATTTCAAAAGTATTTTATGGATCTAGAAATATCTTCAAAACATTCAATTAAAAAAATATTAAAAATTGGGAAGTCAGGGGGTTTTATTATAATTTTAATGAAGTGTATTTTGGGAATTACAGATGTTTAGGATGCAGAAAAAAAAAGGGGTGCAAAAAGAAATACCCTCAAAAATTCTGTCCAATCTTACAACATTAAAAAAGAATACAGAAACTAAGCTCGAATGCAAATTACAACATCACAGAAGTGAAAATGGCTTCATCCCATTCAACAAGAAAATAATATTAAATAACCTCTTCTTACACAAAACTCTCCTCTAAAATTTACACACAACTCCAACTAACCTAACTCTGTTGAAATTATTCTGTAATATTATTATTAATTAACTTATTGGGTACAATATGCTTGAGTAAATTACTCAACTTCTAGTTCAGGCCCTTCTATTTCAAAAATCTACAGAAAACTGGATTTATTAGTTTAAAAAATACAAAAAACCGAACAAAACTGTTTATTTGAGGAGTTTACAATATTTTATCTTCCAAAATTATTTAAAGAAAATAAAAATATCAGCACGAACATGTTGACAGTAGGCTTGAGATTGGAGTTTTTTCATAAGATACCATTACCACTTGCCTTGCGTTTTTCTTTCTAGCTAAACATATATTTGGAAAAACATTGAAGGGTTTTAAGCTATTATTTATTTAATGACGGTATCTTGAATAATTTGACATGAAAGATACCAAATGAAAATTGAAAAAACGGCTAAACCAACCATGTAAAACTAGACTCAAGAATACAAATATACAAAAACAAAAAATACATGATTATATTTTGTCCCAACACTTTTAAGTATTTTCAATTAAATCTCTACTAGATTTCTTTTTCTACAAAATACTTAAAATTTTTCAATTTTTCAATTAAGTTCTTCCATTTAATTTTTCGTTAACAGAATAACATAATTATTATCTTGTTAATCATTTTATTTGTTTGTACATTACAAAAATATAAAATTTTATCATTAATATAAATTAATATTATCATTAATGTATAATAACATATGACTTTCATTATTTTTATTGAAAATATATTAAATAACGATGACCTGGCCTAGAGAAGTTCATCACCACCACCATCGATGTAAATGACAACAACAACCTCTTGTTATTCAAAAAAAAATAAAAATCACTAATTAATTTATACTAACCATGATATCGTTTTATATTAACGATAAAATCTCACATTTTATACTTAATATACTAAAAACATTTAATAGGCATTCAATTGAAAATATCAGACCTATAAAAAAGAATGGAGGGTGTAGTTTATGAAGCACAAAATAGAAAGGGAGTATCAAAGCAATTTACACAAAAAAAAAAAAAAGATTCAAAAGCAACATGGGCATAGGTAATTTTGTTAAATACCAGCTTTCTAATTGACATCTCAAGCATAGCTACATAAAAAATATAACTAATGGACAAAATAAGGCGGCATCAAAGGATGAACACAACAGACAAAAGACCAACAAAAGAGTAATCAAAGGAAAGAAATACTGCAAAATCCAACTGTTCAGAATCTTTTACTTCAACTTATCGGTATCCATAATGCAATGGAACCACAAGTTCTACCCACAGAAAGAACGAAAATAACAGCACTTATTTTCTATGCCTCTACCAACACGACCAAATAAGTTTCTTTAAGTCAATTTCAAAGTACAATCTTACACTAAACTTCACTGCCAGAGAACATTTTTAAACTGCAAAATTCTCTAGTAAATAGGCTGTCAAGCACAACATTGCCGATGCACGCACTTTTTTCAACTACTATATGTAAGTACACATAATTATATTATACATCCTAAAATTTCAGCACCTCTATATTTGAGAACAATCATAACCCAAGTCCGTTATCAGAAATACTGCCAACTCTGTCTTCTACTTCAGATGAAGAATTTGTATGAAAAACCATACACAAGCTTGTATGACAGACAACATGCAAATGCTTGCAAGCACTGGAAGAATTCAACCCATTGAAAAAGAAAGTCAAGATATCAGATGCAAACATTTCACTTCTAACAGAAGCAAATTTTAAAATCACGAAGGTATGCACCATCCGTCCATATACAGAGATATAAGTTGTTTCACAATCAGTTGACTAATGTGTCCTTTTGGGGGAGGGAGGGGAGAGGAGTGGGGAGAAGGCCCAATTTAATAATAACGATGAAAGCACTGTAGAATGCTTTTCATCTAGCCTATATTGTCTTCAGAAATTTTTAATCGTAAACTGCTTCTAAAATGAGAAATATGACCCAATTAGAAAATGACAGCCAAAGGTCTTGTACATCCATTTAAAGAATTTGCTTCAGCACAGGCAACCAACTGGTGTCTAGGGAGAACATGAGAGTATGAATAAAAAGAGAGAACAAGACCACCTACGTCCAGCACACCAACAGCATCAAATGCAAAATCAGGTCATTTAAGCAAAGAAGACAATCTCTACAGTGGCTGGCAAAGACCCCCTAATGAATTTGATATTCTCAAAAAGTGATTTTAAATTACCATGGCTATGGGAAAACTGTACGGAAAGAAGAGGGCACAAACAAATAACCTCTTGTTTGCTTGATAGATAAGAATAAGGAACTTATTACCAAAGTGCATTCTAGATAAAATAGAAATATAACAGAGCCAACTGACTCACTAGTCAGTTAGTCACACAGTTACATGGGGCAATAAGAAGTTAAGTTGCAACTATAGTGTATAGATAATGCAGAGGCAGATTTTGGAAATTCATTATGCCTTGTGCTGAAACTCCAATTCTCAAATTGCTGCCCTATAAGATGCACTTCTCTTGCGAGAACACCCAACCAAAAGCTCAGTCACGTTTCCATGGCCCTCTTCAAGTTCTAGAAAGAAATAGGTCAGGTGGCATGTAAGCTGGCTTTACCAACCCACCCAGTTTTCATGTATCATTTATAAAGAAGATTGTCAGCAAAACTCTACCCTGGCCTTAGCACTCCAGGTTCAACCAGCATACTTGTTGGATATCAGATAGGCAGTAGCAGCAAGTGACTTAGAAGTGTTGATCATGGGCAAAACCTCCCTCCTTTTGAAGAACGCTGTGAGGAAGAATCTACTCTTCAGCGGGAGGGGGTATTGTTTAGAATAAGGACCAGAAAAAAATCCAGAACAACTGAGTCATGCCAATTAGTTTGGCACTTCATGGTTAAGTGGTTAGAATTAAATTGCTATATACTGCACCAGTTTTCGGAAGTCATTATAGTGGAGATTGAATTCCATTAGTTTCTCTTTCATCCTCTCTCTGCATGTACAGTTGTGCAAAAAATTTTCCCGTTCTGTGGATGTCAGCTGGATCAACAGGTATTAAAGCTCCAGTCTTGGTGTTGTGGATATCAAAGATCTAAGGGATGAGAAGGACTAAATATTAATAGCAGGTGATGGTGACGGCAGTGCCGTATCATCGGAAAATGATCATTTGTGGCAGAAAGTGGTTGAAAATCGGGTTTCCTGTGCCAGCCCATTGTGGCCACTTTGGATGTCGCGGAATGGCACCACAGAAAGACAAGGCAGAAATGGGGTGGTTCCAAAACACTATAGAAGAATGGGAGTGATAATTGTTGTAATGGAAGTGGGGTGGTGAGAGAACATGAGGAAGGTCAATTTTCTATCCTTATATCTTCTAAACCAGCAACCCCTTCAAGATAAGAAATACATTGCACCAACAGGATAAGAAAATCATATGCTATTGTTGTCACTACAACATTTTTGTTCGAATCAAGATTCTAACCATGGGGCATTGCAAGAAATGGTAGCTAGTTTTTGGCTGTCTGGTGGAATTGGCTTGAATATCATGCTTCAATTGATTGAACATAGATGCAACTTCCTTCCAGCAACCACAGGTTTCCCTGAGGACAATGTGAAACTTTTGGCTTTGGAGGAGAGTATAGATACCCCCATTGGAAGTAGGTTAACTATGTCAAGTGGGTGAACTGATATGGTATAAAAAATTAGGCATATTGCCCATGACTAAACTGGGGAGATTAAGAGGGAAATTATCTTCATATTCTTAGAGTGCAGAAAATCCTAATCTCTCATATATCCAGGGAAATACTTCATTTTGTATCTTCTAAACCCAACAGGGATTTAGTGTTCATCGATAAAAATCCACTCTTTCCGTTGATTCTGAAGCATTTCTATCATCAATTTTCCACGAGAAGGAATGGAAAAAGCAGAAAAAGTCATAGATGAGGAATTCTAGTAGTTGCTAAAGTCTACAACATTACTGAACAAAATTAGGAAAGCAGCATACTTTTTAACGAAAGTCAATAAGTAAATTATTAGTTGGTTTCTAAGCAATTTTTTCAAGGTATTTCAATTCAACAATCATGGGTGAAAAAATAACCAAAATATAATATACATGAAAATAAAAAATAAAATAAAAAATAGATAAAAGACGAAAAACACTACAAAGAAAATCTTGAATACCAAGTAGGAGCTCAACGCTTCACAGAAACATAAATTTCAAAACATACTTGGCTTTAACTTGGATTTCTCATAATACAGATATAAACTAAAACTCATTGTACTAAAACAGTTCTTCAAGGAAATTTTGAACTAAAAGTGAAATACTACAATATTTTATAAGAGAAGTAAATATAAAAATAAGTACGCTGTGAAAACAGAACTCATAAGTAATATTTCATTATAAAGACGCCAATTGCATTTGCATCAGCTCCCTAAACTTCAGAAGAATCACCAGGCCAGTAATAAAAGACTGATGCTTAAGTAGAATCTGCAAAAATGAATAAAAAAGCATGAAAAATAATTTCAAAGTGGGAAGAAAATGAAAGGTCACCCCTACAAATTAATTTTTGGCAAAATTGATTGGAGTTATAAAAAAGTTGAAGATCAAGCTACAAAATGATTTGACATTTGAACAAAAAGCTATTAAATGCAAGACAAATTATGAATTTCAAGATAATTTTAAATAGTGAATTATAAATTGTATCATACTGAATCTTAAGATTATAAACACAATGAAAATAGCTTGAAATGCATCATACAGGCGATAATGCTCAAAATCTATTACAAAAAGTCTTAGAAAACAAAATCATTTCAAAAGATCATTAAAAGTCTTAGAAAACAAAATCATAAGTTCTGGTGAGTGTGAGAAACATCTATTACAAAAAACTGAAATGGATTAGCCAAATATAGGCCATACAATGAGTCAGTAACACTGTGGAACTCATTTGAAAAGAATGAAATTTGAACAACTGAAGAATTAAATTGAGTGTGTATTTATCTAACTTTCCAATTTTACACCTCCACTTGTGCTCAATAAGATGGTGGATGTCCATCTAGTACAACTAAAAAGAAGTGATTTCTTGCAAAGGTGTGACACATGTACATCAGATGCCCCACTGGCCTTAGGTCCGTACAACCACAACAAGAACTAGGTCATTCCTAGAATTTCTCCCACTTTGGTCCATTGTGCTTCATGCAACTATAACTTAAGTCTGGTTTGTGTGCCCAAAAGTTATCATGCTTTTCTATGCAATAGTAAACCAAACCCAATAACAACTCAACAATGGAGATGATAAAAGATGAGAAAGGATCAAAGAAGGAATTGAGAATATGAAAAGGATAAGGTGTATTTTATGCCGGTGTCACCTCAACCCTAATGATTCAAACACATGAGACTTTCAATCCTAGTTGTTTGACATTATTAAATTATCCTTCTCTATATCATTTGAGAGCAAGTATGCATGGAGAACAAACATTGTGTTCCTTTAACATGCACATCTTAAACAGGGTATAGGATAAATTAAAATATGTTTTAGACCTTCCTGAGTCCGACTAGTCTGCAAACTTAAACTCTAAACACACCATAAGTTATAAGAAAATTATCAACACAAACAATGGTCCTCAGCAAGTATTAACAAATTAAATTTTAAATTCTAGAAAACTGAATTGACATTCCAGCATCCTATGCAATTAATGTACACTTAGCATATTATCACCACCATATTTGCAATACCCTTTGTATTATATTATCCAAACTTGAACAGTTAAACCACAAGAAATCAAAATGCAAGAGAATTTCTTTCAAATGCAGGAAGAGAAAAATAGTTTGAGTTTCACGTAATACAATCAACATGTCAAATTTAGCAAACAGCACCCCAAAAAATTGTCACAAAAATCTCCAAGATGAGATCAGAAAATTACAGACCAAAATCCTTTACAACAACTTTGTGAAAGGCTAAGGACAGAAAAAACAAGCCAATGCAAAAAAAAAAAAATCAGGAAAAGAATATGAATGCATCATACCCGAAGCAGAGCTAGTACCCTATACATCAGTCAATAAAGTTAACATACTTACACCGACTTAACAAATTTTCCATATTTTCTTTTGTTAATCAGCGCACGAGTAAAGTAACAAAGCAAATGCATAATAATAATAACAAGAAGCAAGAATGATAATACTAGTAATAAAATAACAACAATAATCTAATTCCTTCTTGTTGACGTCATTTGGACCTCCCCTCAATCTATAAATGCATAAGAAATGAGAGATTTGTCTTAATGCTTCACAAATCTTCCATATCTATTTCCTTACAGTATATACCTATTAAACAGATTAGCAACAGGAACCTCAGACCGGTTGCTACATAATCATTTACAAAACTTGAGGGGGGATGTATAGGGTTAAAATGGGAGGTGGCAAGTGAATATAAAAATTTCGTTAAACGTGAGTGCGGTTCTCATAATGATTATGGCAATAATTTATGATCAAAGAATACCTGAAAGCACACCTAGTGGCCCATGTAAGGCACAACGCCACCATACTGTCCCACACCATGAGGCTGCTGCACTCTTCCAGATCCACCTATCCCCACCTGCTGCTGGCTTGCATATGAACTTGGCAACGCTACTTGATTCCCATACCCACCAACACCAACAGCCCCAGGATTCACACTCCCTTGTCCAACATAACTGCCAGTGTTAGTCGCCGGTGACCCAATACCCAAGAACCCATTCAATTGCAACCCGGCATTCCGAGATGCCAGCAATGCCGTCAGTGCCTGCCCAACTGCCGGATTAACTGGCTGCACCGCCGCCCCTGCAACACCTCCTCCTACCGCTGGCCCTGCCGGAGCCATCAAGTGCCCCGGCATTGGTACTGCCCCCATACCAACAAACCCACCGCTCTGAGAACTACCCTGCACCACCCCCACTCGCTGCTGCTTCGTACCATCAATTGCCTTCTGGCAGTGCAAAATATGCCCCTCAAACTTCTTGTGCGGCACCTCCAAAGCCCGCTTTGCACCCTCCACACTCTTATAAACAAATAAACAGAACCCCTTCGGTTTCCCAGTTACCTTATCAAGCCCTAAAGGTCCTTCCTCAATCTCCCCAAACTGCGCAAAAAACGACAGAAGCCTCTGCGGGTCCAATTCCGCACTCACATTGCTCACATAGATCTTCCTCTGCGAGAAATCCGAAGCCCCCGGCGCCGTCGAAATCGTCGCCGGCGACGACTGGACTGGGCCCACGGACGCCAGCTGGCATGCGGCAGTGCGGTTGCCGATCCTTTTCTGCGGCTCGCGGAGCGCGTTGCGCGCAGCGCGACGGGTCTTGAAGAGGACGAAGCCGTAGCCCTTGGACTTGCCAGTGGCCTTGTCCACGACGGCCTTGCAGTCCTCGATGTCGCCGTAGGGGGAGAACGCGCTGGTAAGGGTGTCTGCGGTGGTGTCCCAGCCGAGGCCGTGCACGAAGATTTTGCGGTGCGCGGGGTCGGCGTCGGCGGTGCGGCGTATCCGGTCTGCCACGTCGCGGTGCTTGGAGGCGGCCTCGATGAGAAATTTCGCGATCTCATTCTTGCCGAGAGGTTCTAGAAGGTTCTGGATTGGCTCCTCATCGTCGCTTGGAGAGGATGAAGACGTGGTGAGGGGCTTCGAGGTTTCATTGCTTGGCGCTAATTCTTCTTCAATTTCCTGGCTTTCTTCTTCTTCTTCTTCTTCGTATTGTTCCTCTTCTTTATACTCTGATTCTACATTCAACTGGGGCTGTTCTTGTTGTTGCTGTTTGAGAGCCGGCTCTGCCGATTTGGCGGGACGAGGTGGCTGTTTTCGCTTCCTCGCCATTGTCGTTGTCGAATAAGCGTATTTCAACTGCTGCTGGAACTTCAGGTTAGGGTTTGATGATGTTCCAAATCATGAATTTTCGGTCTTTGTCATATTTGCGTCTTTCTTTTATGCTTTCGAACTAAGATTTTTTTTTTTTTCCAATAAATCAAATAAAAATAATTCCTCATGTAGATTCTCGGGCTACAATTTCGTTGCAGGTTTTCTTTAATACCTTTATATTCTATTTTAACATTTAAAACATGTTTAATTATTTTTAATTTATTTTATTAAAATAAATAATTAATCTATTTAATACAGTTAACAGAAACCATATTTATAATTAAGATCTAAAGTGTATTTTCAATAATTTTAAAAAATAACCTATAAAGTCTTAAAATATCATAATTAATTTTGATAACTGATTTTCTATATTTATGAGTAATATTTAAAAGAAAATATAAATAATAACAATAATAATTTATAAATATTTAAAAATTATGTTAATAAAAAAATTAAAATATTTAAAATATTAAATATTATAATTAATGATTATTAAAATTTAATTAAATGTTTTAGTATTAGTAAAATTGTTTTAATCTATAATTATTATGAATAAAATAATAGTTAGTAATTATTTTAACATATTGTTAACATCTCTCAATAAAAAGGTATATCAATTTTGTAACTGAAATGATTTATTATTAATTTTACTCTTATTAATATATCTCAGAAAATAATTAATTATTTTCTTATACTTAATTCATTATTTATAATAAAAAATTATTTGTTATAAAGTTATATGAATTATCTATTTTATAACTATTTTGTTTACACATATTCTTTTGAATTTAATAATATTTTTAAATAATTATAACAAAATTTAATTTTTTGCTTGTTGTTATCGTAACAAAAATAAAGATAGGAAGGCTCTGAAATATTACAATAATTAAGAAAATACATTAATGAAATTAAATAAATATTCTAATAAAAGATACAAAAATTAGTAATTACTATGAGATATCATTAAATATTTTATTAAGTTTACTCTTATTAATATATTTTAAAATTTTTAATTTTTATAATTATTTTTTTAAACTCAATTCATTATTTATAATAAAAAATTATTTGTTATAAAGTTATAAGAATTATCTATTTTATAACTATTTTGTTTACACGTATTCTTTTGAATCTAAAAATATTTTTTTAATAATTATAATAAAATTAAAATTTTTCCTTATTGTTATCGTAATGAAAAAAAAATATAGTAAGACTCTAAAAAATTATAATAATTAAAAATATAAATAAAAGAGATTAAATAGATATTTTAATAAAAGATAAAAGAATTTAGTAGTTATTTAATTTAAAATATATTAGATATCATAAGATATCATTAAATATTGCTAGATACTACGAGATCTTCTTATACCATGTAAATTGGGGCCTTACATCCCAATTGGAACCTTAAAAGTAGATATGACAATGCAGATCAGCTTAGTTCGTTTAGGCTTGTCTCCCATGGCAAAATGCAGGCTAGGCTAACCGCCTCGCATTTTCAACGCGAACTAAAACGCCTGGGCCACCCCGTATAAGTGCAGGCCTGCGAGCCAACCCACCTTTTAAAATAAATTTTTACAATGAAGCTTTCAATGTTCAACAAATTGGAAAACTTTAACAAGTTCATAAAATTAAGCAAAAACTTTGGGGAGTTGGATGATAAATTGATAATTCAACATTTTCATCATATTCATATTTGTACTTTCATATACACGATGTATTCTTCAAATTTTAGCACATTTAAAAATGCATAATACTTGTCTTTTCTAGTCACACAAGAATTTGGAACGTTCATGCAGAAGTCTAGAAGGAAAGTGATTGATATACATAAGTATAAGTTTTTTTTATTGGGTTGAGCTTCTACAGGCCAACGGGTTCAATATTTAGACCCATCTCGCATTTTTTTTGCGCACGACCTGCCAGGCCAAGGCCACGTTGCCACCCCTACTTAAAAGGGAAGATTACCCATCTAAATCCACATATAGGTATGAAGTGTGAAGGGATAAGAAAAAGGAAAGAGAAAAATAGAAACAAAAGCCTTCTAAAGAAACTAGAGCTTTAGATGTCTTGAAAGAGGGTACCATTTTAACTATGTGGCAAAAAAAATAATGTTTTTAAAAGAGCACAGCTTTTACAAGATGAAGTTCTTTCTTTTTCACCTTATGAAGACAACATTTTAAAAATCGAGGAATAAATTTTGCTATATGAAAGAGACATATTAATTATGATAATACTTCCTAAAAGTCAACCTTATGAGTTAAAACAATCACAAACATAATTTATTCTACATAAGATGTAAAGTTTTTGAAATTATTTATTCTCTCGTTGTAGATAATGGCTCTTGTTCTAATTATCGAAGCTTAAAACGATTGAAAATGTTTAACTTTGACTACTACACCTCATCCAAAACCTTACACATTTAAGTGGATTAAAAATGATGGAGGTATAATAGTTAATACCTAGCAAGTATACCTATCCCCATTGGAAAGTATCAAAATACAATTTTATATAATATAGTTCTCACATAGGCAAAACAGATCTTACTTGGTAGGCCATGTTAATATGGTTGCAAATATATTTATGATTGTTTCACAAACAAGATAAGTTTTACTCACCAAGGAAGAATAACAACTTTGTGTCTAAACCACTTTTAAATAGAATGAGATTGAAATAACTTTAAAGCATTTTCTTGTTCTTTAAAATTCATAAAAGGAGTATTTTTCCTATTTTTTTCTTTGAGCCCTTATTTCTTTCAGGGTGATTACTACTAGGAACAAAACCAAGGCAAGTGTCATGCATATTTGTATCCACTAATTTATGTTGATTTACAAGCGTGAAATAATAAGTGGGTGGAGATTAAACTTCTTCGAATAAGAGATTAGATTAGTGAGAAAGACAAAAAATATTTATGAATTTACACTTCTTTATTTAAATTGCACACGCACATGCCCAAATGACCATGCACAATAAGCACAAGCAATCACAATGCAAATTCCTTGATGCCATGCATAATTTTTCCTCAAGAGATTTATTTGTTTTTGCCGACCACGATAGGTTCACGCTTTGAATGTGGCATTAAAAACCCCATGGAGAATAGTGACTACCTTTGCATTATAAGAGCTTTGTGCCCCTTGTGAGTAGGGGTGGTCATGAATTGGATTTTTAATGATCCAATCCACATCCATTTTAGATCTGTCAGGTTTTACAGAGGGGGTTTCACTGGGGAGAACAACACCAATGAGATCTGAGCCTAACCACATAAGACACTGACACCACTCTCAACCCAAAACCTTAAGGCAATGGGTTTATGGGCCTTGATCCTTATATGGTGCTCTACTTTCTCAATTCTGGTCAATGTGGGACTTAGACTCACACTTGGATTCCTAACATTCTCCCCCTCAAGGGTGAGT
>Ga0214545_1005877_pt1 | contig 21812 bp, 12 predicted proteins | sample CNSS4metaG_FD_160064 | JGI IMG/M metagenome (GOLD analysis project Ga0214545, IMG submission 160064) | Root nodule microbial communities from cowpea collected in UCLA plant growth center, Los Angeles, California, USA - CNSS4 | ecosystem: Host-associated > Plants > Roots > Nodule | place: USA...
ATAGATATTGAGCATTCTGGAAGATCATTCAAGTGCAGATCCAAGAAGATTGATAGTTGATTCTACCATGATGGGTCTTGCTTGAATCAAGGAGCATATTGTCAAATCTGCACAACATAGGTGTATTCGTTTCTTGATTTTGTTTATTGTATTTCTGATTACAGTTGCTTCAGTGTGTGAAGTGTAGGCCTAGGTGCAATTGTGTGGATGCATTGTTCCTAGGGGGAGTTCTTGATTGGCAAATCAAGTTCTCGGGTTTTAGGGTCTAGAATTATATAGGTGTGCTTGTTCTTGGATCCTATCTGTGTTAGTGGAATCCTCCTAAGTGATTTACTTAGGAGAAGACTGGATGTAGATTCATCCTGAATCGAACCAGTATAAATTATTGTGTTTTGTTTCTTTCTCTTCTCTTATAATCTTTCTTGATTGAATTAAAACAGTCCATTAACCCAGAATTGTGAAATTGATTAATTGAGCTTTAAAACCTAAAGATTTATTCAAGATTCATCTTAAACCAGATAAAAGCCTATTAATCAATTCAGATCCCTTTGTGGTTAAGATAATTAGACAAATATGTTTTTAACAAAATACACAATGTTCAAACAAGTTTGACTTGTGTAAAACAATATTTGGCTTATATTGAATGTAAGAAACATATTTGATGTATTGAAATGTTAGTTTAATACAATAAAGATATTAAATCAGTTTGGAGTAAAAGATTAACTTCAATATGATAATGACGTGTTGGAGCTAGATTTCACCATTTGTTCCTCTCTTGTAATGATTATATCATTATTCATAAAGATACAATTATTCATATCTTGTGAGTTCTCTTCAAATGTAACTCTAGGTCCATTCTTGACACCTAGAGCTTAAGATCATCAAACTTTAGTATGATTCCTCAATGTCTGCTTGAATGAACCACTTGCATTAAGATTATGATTTTATAACCAGCTAGAGCCTTAAATCTATTCCTAGCATCTAAAAGTAGGAGGAGAATTAGTTGGATCACAACTTGGAACTATTTTTTCACTCAAAACCAAAGCTAATGAAATAAGACAAGTGATAAGTTCATCTAACAACAAGTATAAACTAATTCATAAATATGTAATGAAAGCATACTTTGATGAATAAAACAGTACCAATACAAAAGAGTTTTGAAGGGTTACATCTTTACTTCAACACAAGAGAGACTTAACTCTTTATAATTGATGCAAAAAAATACAAAACTTTAAGTAGCCATATGTCTCCTATACTAATGAGAAAGTACATGGAAAAGAGTTTACAGAAAGTCTATCAAAAGTGCTTAAGCTTTCGCTCCTCCAAATCTGTCTAAAATACGGGTGCAACTCTATTTTTGTAAATTGTTCAGGGCAATATTCAACAATGCATTTGTGGCTCTAGCTAGATAGGTTTACTTCCTAGTTGGGTTTGCTTTTATAACATAAATCTTATACTCTAGTGCTTCAACCGTTGGTGTTAGAAACCGTAAAACAAGCTAAATTGGGATGATTTCAATATAAACTTATCATGATCAAAGCAAGATAAATGTTAACTTTATCTCAAAATTAACTCATATTGGAAACTTATCAGCTTCTAACATCACTATATTAAGCATACAAACGAGGGTTTTATGTTTTTTTTTCATAATCATCTTTAGGAAGGATGATTTGACTTCTTTCAAAAGTAGACATACTCACATTTATAAACGTGTCTTGTGATTTTTATGAACAAAAATTGTTTACTGTTGAATATATAATTTGTTTACTTTAGACATGTGCCTAATCTTTAGGTGTATGTATTCAATGCTTCATGCATCTAGTCTTGGTAGAGTTGTAACTAAGACTCCTTTGAACTTTGGTTTTCTCATATTTATGTCTAGTGCTTGTTAGGACTTTGTTTGATCTTCTATGTGTCTATTGATTTTTTTAGACTTTATTTACTATTCACATACTTGTGTCTGACTCTCAGACTCCATCTAACTTCTTATTTTATTATATCTTTAGACTATGCCTATGTCTAATTGTTCAGTCTCATGTATATGTAAAATGTTACACAAATTGACTAATTTTATTAGATATACTAAAAATATTATGATTTGTTATCATATAAATCATGGGTATCTTTTGTCAAAAATCTCATTCATATATATATATATATATATATATATATATATATATATATATATATATTAAAGCTTCTTTTTAATCATATAAATTTTGATATGTCTTGACAAGTGTATTGTTTTTGTTAAACCTTCATGAAATTTATTATTGTACCTAAAAGAACTTCTGTTGATCTTGCAACTTTAGAATACACAAAAGAGAATTAATGTAAGTAATTGAAATATGCTATCAAATTCATCATTGGTCGACACCCATTTGAAAAGTATTTATAAACTACTTTATACTTTCAAGTATCTATAAATATTCATATATAATTTTATATATATTTCTTTTAAATTTTAAATAACATTATTCATTAAAAATATAAACTCAAATATTTTTTATCTTAAAGTATTATATCAAATAAATTTGCATAATAAAATATTAGTACAAATAAAATTAGTTTTTTCTAAGTTACACTGCCAAGTCTAAGTTTAAATGAAATTAATCTCTTTAAAAATAATTATAATGCTATAAGTCTAAATGAAAAACATAAACATGTAAGTTATATTCTAAATAAGTTTTCAGTTATTAATGTTTTCCTTATGTTTATTGAAGATGTGAGTATCGAATGAATATATGTTTAGAAAAGATTTTGGATATCCAAGTTAGTAACAACACAAAATGTAATATCTTAGAAAATGACGTTTTAAAAGTGATATTGGTTTAAAATAATGAGACTCAATTATTTTAATATTAAAATGTTTTAGTATAAATATAATTGTTATAAGTGAGTTTCATTATTTTAAAACATACCATCTCTTTATAAACCACTTTTCTAGAGTTATCATACTTCTCTCTAGGAGTTCTGTTTCTCTAGACATCTGATTGAAGAATCAAGACTGTAGGATTGATCCTCATGGCAAACTCTTAAAATTGGACCGATCACTTTCTCCATTCGCGTAAGTTGAGTTTTCACTCTCTTTTTTAGTCTAATTCTGTTTTCTGTTGCATGCGAGCTATCTTCTACTTGCATGCATCTTTTTAATCATTAGTATGAGTCTCTACTGAACAATGATCATAACGGTATGTTATGATCATTCTTGTGACATTTCTTTGTGTAGATAGAGTATCATGTGAAGTTAGAGGTATTTTGGCGTTTATAGAGCTGTTTAAGTAAGATAACAGGTAAGGGAAGCTAATTATGCCGTGTATGACCTGTGAGATTATTAAAGTCACTGATTCCTTGACTTGCTTGATTTTATCTAGTGAAATTGGATTTTTGTATGTGATTTGATGTGTGTAAATTGAGATGCTAATAGTCATGTGGTTTGCTTAGGAGTGTTGGTACGGTAATATGTTTAGTTAATTCAAGTCATGCTGATATTGTGTATGAAATTGAGTGAAGCATGTAACTGATATATGTGAAGTTCTCTGATGGTCTAAAAAATGAATGGAAATGCATATGCAGAATTTATATTCTGCATAATTATGCAGACTCGTTAGGCGAGTAATTCTTACTAGGCGAATAATGAGTCAGGGATGTAACTGATTTGGAAGTCGTTGGCGAGTAAATACTCGCTGGGCGGATTTCAGACTTAGGGCTTTCCAGACTTGAAGCTCACTAGGCGAACCCCCAATCACTGGTCGAAAAATGTCTTTTTGCCCAATGAGAGGATGCATTTGTTGGGCGAGTGGGTTAGATTTTGCACAGATATTTGTTAACTAAAATTAGAATTTCTATGTGTTTTCTTTTATGTATATATCTGATTTGTAATGATTATTGAATATTATAGATATTGTTTGTGAGCATGGAATGTGATGTGATGATAAGAATTTTAAGGAGAAATTCAATGTGGAGGTTTTAGTGTATGCATTGACATAGTGATTCATTATTGGTTGGTATCCTGAAACTCTAATAATCATTGACACTCAAATAAAGTAGAATGAGTTATGTCGTGAAGAGTAGCAAAAGATCCTAGTTACTGAACTTGATCAGGTCCTAAGCGTGAAAGGGATTTACCTTGTTGATGGTTGGGTGGTAACCCCTTGAGGCAGCCAAACTTTGTAGAGTTTGGGAACCATCCGTAGGTGCAGGCCACCAGAAAATCTGATGTCAGATGCATGTATCCGGATAATTGAGTTTAATGTCAACTGCTTGTGTAATTAGAGATATGTTTTATACCATGTTTGTAAGTATTTTGCATGTTTTAAATATTATATATTATATATATATATATATATATATATATATATATATGAATATCTCTTTTGCACATTAACTTACCATTCTTTTGTGTTTCTATGTTGTGTTGTTTGTCTTTCTTTTGCGATGGTCACCTATTGAGTGGGAGTAGATGAGGTTGCAATTTTAGAGGTACATCTGGAGGATGAGGAGCCACCTATTAGGTTAGGGGAAGTTCTGAGTGGAAAGCTCTTATAAGTGGTTAGTTTGTGTTTAGAATTATAGTTGTTGGTTTTTAGTTGGTTTGTATAATTGATATATTTATATAATCCTATTTTTTGTAAGACTGTATTAATATACTTTATACATTGATTTATATGTTTTGAACATTAAAGTGAAACATTCTATTTTATTAGTTTTAAGATGCTAGAATTGAGATGTTACACAAAATAATAATATATGAAGATAATAAAACAAGTATTTTCTTCAATAAATGTTTGTATTGATAAATCTTTGGCATATTTATAAATGAGGTTAAGAGAAGATATTTTTCTTTTATGTTCTGCTCACTTGATCATCATTCAAGTGTATCAAAATTAAGTGAATAAATTCAAAAATAACATTATCTAAATCACTTAATTCTAAGAATGAGATATCTCTACTAATATGGTTATTAGATACTTATATTCCTCGTGTTTATAATTATATATTTAAAGTGATTATATTTATTAATAGTAGACATCCATTTGAAATATCCATCATTTTTATTATCAATTTTAAATATTTTTTATTAACCTAATCTTTTAAAACCTAAAATTACGATTTTAAAATGTTTATATAGAATTAGTAGACTCGGATTTTATTTTAAAATGTTTATAAAAGCAAGTTTTTAAACACAATCACCTTTCTCTCCTATAATTAGCAAAACTACTATAAAACTAAGTGCTTTTAAATGAAAAATAAATTAAATATGTGCCTATAATATAAAATTTTACCTCAAATTGTGGGTATATAAAAGTAACAAGTAATGTAAAATTTGTACCTTGAAACAACAACCAATATTCAGAGATTCGTTTTTCACCAATGAAGCAAACATATTTTAAGAAACGAAAAATCAGTTAATACGCTATTTGTGGTTGTTAAACGTAAATTCAAAAAGTTCTTTTTATCCACTTTGAGACAGCCGTAATAAGTTAAATGTAATTTTGAGAATTAATTTCCAAATTTAAAATGTTCAATTTATAGTAATCAGTTAAAATTTTTTACCAATCGTTCAAATTTTTTTATGGAAAATAAAAGGGGTTTTAGACGGCATGTTTGACTAAATTGACCTTGAATAGGAGGTCATATGATCCCGTGTTTGTTTCGGTCTTTCCTCATTCTTCAACAACCCATTCCTTCCCCACGCGCCACTCTCCGGCCACCGTTGGTGACGGAGCGCCGTTCATAGTATAATATTCTCTGAAAGGTGGGTGCTTGTGAGGTTTCGGCGACCATCCATGGATAAAGTCTTCAACAGGCTCCGCAATTTGGACGCTTACCCAAAGGTCAATGAAGATTTTTATAGCCGCACGCTCGCCGGCGGCGTCGTCACCGTCGTTTCCGCGGCTGTCATGCTCTTTCTCTTCTTTTCCGAGCTAAGTATGTGACCTGCATCTCCTATTTTTGTATTTCTTTTCCTTCAAATTTTTGTTGATTGTTGGAGTTTTGACTTGTTTTTGTTGGGTGGTTCGGAAAGGTGGGAAATTTTAAAGTGGGGGATTTGATTTTCGGGTGTTAAGAAAATTGTGTTAATTTGTTTGTCCTGCGCTCGGCAATTTTGTTGCATTGAGCTGAATTTGTAATGTATTTTCATTGAGTGGTGAGGGAACTTAGGAATTAGGAAAGGGAAGATTTCTGTCTAGGTGGAACGATAGTTTTTTTTTTTTTTTTCATCTTCTTCCTCTTCCGACCATTTTTCATATTTATAAAAGATTGATGGTTGATAGTTGAGAGTTCCAAGACAATAAGGACCTAGATCCATTGATTCATTAATGTAATTGATGATATGTTTAGGATTTCCGTAAAGGAGGGTTTGTTTGGGCTTTCATTTGGGTGCACTGATTCATGTCGCAGAAAATATTCTGATAATATAATCCAGATATGTATGACAGGAGTAATGTTCTAAATTATTGGCACAAATCAGTGATGATTGCTATTTAACTATTGCTAGTTTTATTAGGGATAAAAGGAATAGACCCAGTCATAGAAAAAAATTGAGTGATATTAAATGAGCTAGCTTGGCTTTTCTCTGAATGATTACTTTGTTGCCTGGATATGTGCATATGTGGCCGTTATCTTTCCCATTAAAGTTCAATAATATTATCTATTACCTTTGATTGCAGATTTATATCTCTACACAGTTACAGAGAGTACGCTTTTGGTGGATACTTCAAGAGGAGATACCTTGCACATCAATGTAATTATTGTTGTTATTTGCTGTATAACTTTTTTCAGTTTTATTCAGATCTTCATATTCCAAGTCCAATCTATGAATCATTTATTTGTTTGGTGATTTTCTGTCGATACAACTTGTATAGGTGCCATATTTCTTGTTTGATTGGCCTTGTACCTTCATATATCCTCTAAGTCTTCAAGCATTAGCCATCTTAATATTAACTTTACCTTTTAATACTAAAAATTTAACTCATTTTTCCCATTGAAATGCAGTTTGATGTCACTTTTCCTGCTGTTCGATGTTCAATACTCAGTTTAGATGCAATGGATATTAGTGGGGAGCAGCACCTTGACATAGTATGTTCTGCTTACATTAGCATCTTATCAATTAATTTTCAGTTCCTGTAATTCTAACTGCATATTTACACTTCTTTATCTATCATTTCCCTAGTCTCATGTTTATACCATTGTTAGTTATTAAACATTATTCACACTGTACTATTTCTATTTACAGCGACATAATATAGTGAAGAAAAGAATTGATGGTAATGGTAGTGTGATAGAAGAGAGGAAGGATGGAATTGGTGCACCAAAGGTTAGCTGAAATACCCTGGCTCTTTTTTACTTCACATTTGTTGATTGCTTTGTGTTTGTCATAGAATTTGATCTATTTGACTCATAACTTGCCGTTACACTATTTGTCATTTACTTTTAAAGGTGGCAACATACATCTTGTGTGTTTTTAAGCTTGAACTCAATATCTATGTTCAAATGAGTGCAGCATCTAACTAAAGAGTTTTTCAAATACACGAATTGTTAGTTCACTATAACAGTAGTGATTATTGGTGTGATTGCAAGGTACCTACACAGCTCAGAGACAGGTTTTTTTCCACAACTACATGTCTAGCTATACTATATGGTGGTGAATGCTGTTAAAAGGACAGCATGAGAAAAAGGGTGGGAAAAGCAGAAATGAGAATGTTAAGATGGATGTGTGGTCATACAAGAAAGGACATAATAAGAAATGACTATATACAAGGAAAGATTGGTGTAACACCCATTGAGGGACCAAAATGGACATTGGAGGAAATCATTAAGGGATCTTTGGCTAAATAATGTTCTTGAAGCTTTAGTTTAACTGAATTGAGTAGTAGTAGTGTGGTCTGATATATGTAGCTGACCTCATCTAGTGGGTTAAGGCTTTGTTGTTGTTTTATAGCATTGAATATTGGGGTTTTAAGAGAAAAGTGTTGTTGAGATCAGAATGTTGAGGTAAATGAGTGGATATACAAGAAAGGAGAAAATTGGGAGAAAGTTTTAGTAGCAAGCACCTATTGAGAAGATGACTAAACCTAGCCGAAGGTGGTATGGAAATATAGTAAAAGTTAATCAAATGGAAGATAGTCCAGCTAAAAGTTATAAAGGATGATTGATGATAACTTTAGGAGACACCATGATAAAAGATTGTACATTAAATGATTTTATTGAAAATTTAGTTTTTGGTAGATCCTGAGGCTCAGTTCATAGATTGTGCTGTGAGATAAGGCCACCTTATTTATAACTGTGTTGTCTTCTAATACAAATTAAGAGGAATTATTGTTAATAGAAATGCTAGCCTGAAACATTTCATACTTTTGTAGTATTAGAGAACCATGTTAGCTATGTCTTAATATTGCACTGAGCTGCTTGGAAATGAAAGGCCTTGCACTTGTGTTTCTTATATTTATAGGGATGACTAGTAGAATAAAGGTTCTGACCTGTTAAATCCTTCATGCTAGCTATCAACTTTGTAAAGTTCAGACATTTAATGTGAAAGTACTTTAAAATGAATACAAGCTTCGTTACTCAAGGCAGGAATAGAATATGGATGATAGCATGATTGTTGCATATTAATGAATGAAGCTCTTACAGACTTTTATGTGGGATCTTGAGTTTCTGTTGGAAAAAGTACCTTTAGACTGGATGGTTGTAATGTAACTGGTAATTCATTGTTCAAAAAAGACTACTTGGGTTGGATTTGGTTTGGCATTGTTCTTCTGCGTCTCTGTGATCATTTTTCTTGTAGATTGCTTTTCCAGCATTACGTTTGTTCTCCCAAGTCAATAATGTCATTTTTAATGCTTAGTGGTTATAGGAAGTAGAAGGTTCTCTGGTTTGAATTGTTTTATAATTTGATTTTGATCTGGGTATTATACACAGTAATGAGTTGTATATATTTATATTTGGTCGCCTGTTGTGTTTGCCTTGATGAGATTTTATTTTTGGATCTTGGTTCCTACCTCTTGAATTCATTACCAATGATGGCTGGCATAAAAAATTAAAGTCAACTGTTGTAAATGTCTATATACCCCTTGTTTCTACTAAGTTTTTATGTTTTTCATTTCGAAGACAAAGGTCACTGTTCATGTATAAAGAGTTTTCATTCCTGTTTCCTGTATATCTTTTCTATTCCAGATTGAGAGACCCTTACAAAAACATGGTGGCAGACTTGGACATGATGAGAAGTATTGTGGTTCATGTTTTGGTGCGGAAGAGGTACCTTTGACCATTTACTATACTTAAATTAGCTCATGTTTCTTATAGTTTTTGTAACTTTAACATGTTTTGGTTTCAATGTGGTGACTGTCAAAGTGTTAATGTTCAGTAGTTTTTTTTTTTTTTTTTGGTGTTTTTTGTGTTTTTTTTTTTTTTTTAATTTTTTTATTTTTAATTTTTTTTTTTTTTTTTTTTTTTTTTTTTTTTTTTTTTTTTTTTTTTTAAATTGTGTTAAAGTCTTAAAGATTTTATGAAAAAAGGCCCTAAACCCTAAATTGTGGTGACATAATTGGGTGAGATTTGACTATAAAAAATGTTTTGGATCTAAACTAGGTAATCTAGGGTGAAGAGTGTCCTCAAGGTTCTAGGTAGTTTTTGATGCCCTATCATATGAGGTTCGAAAAGGCTCATGCCTCATCACAAGAAAGACATTAAAAGACCATAAGTGTTTTAACCTCACTTTATCCCAGTTTTTGTATGGGAGTATCCAACTAATACTCATAACTTATAAAATATCTAACTATTACCTGTGTGATAATTTTTGTGCATTGGTCTACTTTTTGTATAAAGTACTGTCAACCTTAGATAACAGTGTTCAAGCCCTGGTCTAATATATATGGGAAAATACAGTTTATGACTTTACATGATTAGATAATATAGTGGGGAAAAGGCTTAACTATGTTTTTGGCATCTTAAGGGTGAATTCAGTTTTGGTCTTCAAAATTTTAAAACAAATAATTTTAGTCCCTCAAATTTAGTGCTAAGGGTCTAAAACACACACACACATATTATTATTTTTTTTCAAATTTAAGTGAATAAAGTGATATATATGTTTTTTTTTTTTTAATTTGGGAGATAAAAACTTGTTTGACCATAAGTTCTAGGGTTTAAAAATTTAGTTAAACTTATTTTATACATTAATTGTGTTTTTTGTGTTGTAGTTTTCTCATCAGTAACAGTTTTTCCTTTATTCAATTTCTGTTCCATGCCTTTTATTGTATGTCATCAAAGTTCTTATGTTTGTTAAGTTGAAAAAAATAGAAAGATATACTATTTCTGTGCTTATTCTTAAACACCAAAATTATCTTCACTGTTCGTTTTCAGTAACAATGTCAATAACAATGATAAATCCTAATAATACTCTTTTGTTAAATGTATTTATATTGTAGAAAATGGTAAGCTGGTCCTACTGTTTATGGTGTTACATTGTTGGGATGATGCTGGTTAAATATTTTTGGTTTGACTAACACAGTAGTATTTTTATGGAATGATCCCAGAATCTACGGGTAACTGAAGTTTGAGTATGTAATATGCTGTCTAAACTCATACTATTTTTAAGTGAAATTTAATATCATCATTGATGCTTTTATTTGAGTAGATTAATATGGTGTCTAAACTTATATTTTACTGTGTATTTGTACACTTTAATTTCAGTGCAACTTGTACTCTCCAATCGTTTAGTGATTTCTTTTATGTCTATGGTTTCTCTCTTGTTCATTCTCATGCAGTCAGATGAACACTGTTGTAATTCTTGTGAAGAAGTGCGTGAAGCATATAGGAAAAAGGGGTGGGCTCTGACAAATATGGATTTGATTGATCAGGTTGGCTTGATACTCTCTTTCTATTACACAATAAGCACTAGCATTTTCTGTGGATTCAAATGCCACACTTGTGAGGTTTTACTTGTTTTATGTATGTTGTTGCTTGAAGCACATTTATTATAATTTATGAAAACTTCCAGATGCAATGAGGAGGCTAACAACAGGAATGAGAAGGCTTCGCTGTACCTTATTCTATAGATCCTTGATCCATTATATAGCATGTATCGGAGTTCTTGGCTGATGAAATCCGACATTTATGTTAATTATACTGGATTTGTGTACTTTGTTCTCATGTTTGAATTTGTAGGAGGTATACTACATTCTGATGCTTTGGTTTTGTTTTAGTGTCAAAGAGAAGGTTATGTGCAAAGGGTAAGGGATGAAGAAGGTGAAGGATGCAATATTCAAGGATCTCTTGAAGTTAATAAAGTGGCTGGAAATTTTCATTTTGCAACCGGGAAAAGCTTTCTTCAGTCTGCTGTATTTCTTGCTGATCTTCTTGCTTTACAGGATAATCATTATAATGTAAGACTGAACTGTTTTTAGTTATCCTTTGCCTGAATTATTTATCATATTTTGAAAACTTTGATATATTTTTTATGATTTTCCTTTCCTTGTAATCTCGTGGTTGATTTTCAAAATATGATGCGATGCAGATAAGCCATCGGATCAACAAATTAAGTTTTGGTCACCATTTCCCTGGATTGGTAAATCCTCTTGACGGGTAATTTTCTTCTCCAGCAGATACCTTTATTTTCTGGTGTCAAGGATGGACATGGGCATGAGTTTTAACATACTGAGATTTGTAAAAATTTGAATCTAATGCTATAGAATGAGATTCTAAAGTAAATTACTTTTCCCCTCTATTATTAAAACTTAATCAAGTTTCCATTTAAAAGACTATAACTTGTAAAAGCACAATAATTTGTTTTCAGTCACTGTGAAGCATGTTTCCTCACATTGCAATTTGCAAGGCACTAAAATGAAATGTATGAGTTTTTTTATTCTCCCAAATGGCCTTTTGAAATCTTCAAAAATAATAAACAACCAGATTGTTTTCCAGATTTGATGACTAAGCCATAACTTCATGTATAAGGTAGGCCAAATGTCATTTGTTTGTTACCCTTATTCAACCCTATTGTTGAGAACAAGTAGCATTCAAATGTTTGGAGATTAGCCTTTTACTCGGCTATTGAATAAATGTGTTTTTCCCATTCTCTCAACATATAGAGCTGAAACCAGGGTACCAGACTTTTGATTGTAAAATATCCATTGTCTTAGAAGTTATAACTGCACTACAATACATCTATTATGCTTTGTCTTGAAATTGTAAACTCTGACTTTTGTATTAGTAGGTTTGTATTGAAAATACAAAATACAATGGAAGGGGTGAGAACTCTTAACTATGATATACCTGAAATTTGAAGTAACTATTGGCCACTCACATGCAATACATTTTAAGGACCAACTCTACCTAAAATTTCAGCTGTTTAAGATTGGTTTTACATCTACAATACACATACAGACAAACTTCAATTTTCATATTTTGTTACAATGAAGCCTTGCGATAACCTTTTTTTGCAGAAGCAGCAAATTGTTAATTTATTTTTCATCTTTTCTTTACTCTCTGAGCATTTAAGTTGACCATGATTGCAAAATTTTGTGATGTATTATTCTCATCAAATGATAGTCATTTGAAAAAACCGTGCCTAAATTTTTCTTCCTTTAATCGTTTGAAGTCTCCTAAATTTGTTCTCCTTCCAATCCTTTGCAGGGTAAAGTGGGTGCAAGGACCAACTCATGGCATGTACCAGTATTTTATAAAGGTTAGTTATGTATCTGTAATTATGTTATTATCCGAAACTCTCTAATACGTGCACTTCTTATGAGATGAAATTGCATTTTCTCCTTTTTTTTTTTTTTTCTTTTAGTATACTGCATTTACAAACTCTAGTCTATTCTAGTATTTGTCTTGCCAAAACTACGAGAAAACCAGCAAAAACATTTGGAATATTTGCTTCAAAATTGTTGCATCATTTATGCTTTCTTCTAACTGCTTGAATATTGTGCATGCAATTATGCTCTGGCTTGATACCTGTTTGGGCATCTATGTGTGTACACATTGCAGGTGGTCCCTACAATATACACAGACATTAGAGGTCGTGTTATCCATTCAAATCAGGTATTTTTAATATTATGAACATACTGTCATTTCACGATTCATTGGATAGTGCCTACGTAGCATAACATAATAAATGTTATTGCACAGTATTCCGTGACTGAGCATTTCAAGAGTTCAGAGCTGGGTGTTGCAGTTCCTGGAGTTTTCTTCTTTTATGACATATCTCCAATCAAGGTAAAATTGCCTAATTTTTCTAGCAAATTGCATATAATGTTGATGTCTTTTCTGCTTCCCTTGACTGGACTCGAAGTTGTGTTTTTCTGCTTTAGTTTGATACAGCCAGGCATGCATAAGTCTCTGTTTTTCCTGTATTGTAAGATAACCTTTTAAGCATTTCCTCATATAGTGAGTGGGTGTATTGTGCCCTGTTTTGCATTTTTGCTGCTTGTCTCTATTTAAAATTGTTACTATAGATTCAAAAGGACACAAGCCGATAATTTTATAAGTAGTCCCCCCTTCAGATCCAGCATAGAGTTTATTTTCTTCCATAATTATTGTAGTCACGAAGGAGTTTGGAACTGTTAAGCCTTATCCATCTCCATTGTAATCAAATTCAAAATCAACACTTAAACTTAAAAACTTTGGACCAATACTTGATCTCTAAAACTTCACAAACCGAATATAATTTTTTCAAAATCTGTCACTATGTAAAGCAACTTAAAAACACCCCTAGGGTCTAGTGTAGGGAAACAGGAAGAAAATGCAAGATTTTGTATTTAGCTAGTTTTTTTTTCTTCGTTTTTTTATCAGCTTGTATTTAACTAGTGATTGTTCTGATTCTTTTCTCCGGAGTTGCGAAGTTGTTACATTGATAGGATGACCTGGAAGAAAATGTCAATGGGAATATTTTGATAGGATGAAAACAATGTGCAGTGTCTTTGTGTAGACACAATTAGACGCTGCGAAATAAAAGCACCTGCACAAGTCAAAACTTCATTTGTTCATTGTACATAATTTGCAAACAGTATCGATTTCTTGAACCTAAGATACTGATTTACATGTTTTTCTGGTTGAGTTATCAATGAGCGCAAGATATTCAGAGTCAATTAGTGGCCCTAACTGAATTCAGATATCTTGAGGATTTTGATCCCTTTCCTACTTTAGTGATAATTTATTAGGGTGGCAAAGAGTTGTTGTTAGAGGTGTCATTAGGTCAAGTTATGGTATTATTAATACAAGTTCTTGTCAGGTAATTCTAAGACTAATAATAATCCTAATATTCTTGGCACTAACAGCTATTGAAAGTGAAGCCTTCTTCTACCTTAAACACATAATGTGAGTTACTTGGAAACAAGTATACAAGTCAAAGCTTACAGGGCGTGACTAATCCTAAAAATATCTACATGAGTTGATATAATGCTTTTGCAAGTTACAATTGGGCTGATATGATTGATATTGGTATTTTATTTATAATTGTCCCCAAATTATGAAACATTCTGCTGATTCAACATAAATATGTATCCATTATCTTTTAGTTGCGTGGAGGATATCCAAGAACCCAACTTCATAGTTCTGTTGAAGCATATTGTAAGTTAAAGAAGAAGCGTATTGGATCTTAAATTGATTTGTTTTATGTTGCAGGTCAACTTTAAAGAGGAGCATATTCCATTCTTACATTTCCTAACCAATATTTGTGCAATTATTGGAGGTAATTCCTTGTTCTTTCTATCCTCTCATTGCAGGGAAAGATAACGGTGATAAATTAATTTCTTATCAACTTTCATCATATGGTTAAAAATCATGAACTTTTGTACTAATCATTTCAAAGCTATATCTAAAGTGATTTCTGATTAGTTGACGGCATATAAATTATCTTTACACTAACACAATGTATCAAAGTTAAGCTCTGAATGAAAAATACTGTAATTCATAGCCAGTATGAGCTAGGTACTACTTGAACTTAATGCTTTTTCTATTCACAATCCACTTGTCTTTACATCAGGGACATCTATGTTTTTATGACGCAACTGATTAAAAATTCATTTCAACCTTTCTGCACAGGTGTATTTACCGTTGCAGGGATCATAGATTCATCAATATATTATGGTCAGAGAACAATCAAGAAGAAGATGGAGCTTGGAAAATATAGATGATTTGGTCACATTCTGCATGAAGAATCTTCTTTTGATGTATACTTGGTTTGGTGGTGCATTGAGTATAGTTTGTAACGTGGTAGCGTATGCACATGATGCCAAGGGTTAAGCAGAGCCGTAGATTCAGTTGATGCATGAAGTGTATTTTTGGATCATGATTTTTCATTCGGGTGTAGCAATTTAATTTCAGTTGCTACTTTGGTGGCTTTTTAATAGTACAGGATGAAGATGAGGAATGCAGAGAGTTTATTGGGAACTTTATAATATTTTTGCTCCATGGTGCATGAAATGGTTGATTATGCATAACATACGGTTCTTGTATTGCTATCACAGCTATATTGTAATCTTTGGCAATATTTTCATTAACTGAAGAATTTGAAACTGTTAAGTTAGGATTTTAATCTTTTGTCACGTTTCGTATCTACTTATTTAATGTTCAGGATTCAAGGGAAGCAATGCTATTTTATATGAATGAGAAATGTTTCAAATGCTTCTTATAGCTAGCAACCCTTTCATATAAAATTTGACTTAGTTATATTCATGGTCTATTTAGTTTAGATTGTGAATGCTTGTTTCTTCAGTTTTCTGGGTTAATTTAAGTTTCTTCATTCTTTAAAATTGAACAACTTCCATGTAGCCATTTCTCATTATTTAAAACCTCCATTTTTAATTTAGATAATTGTAAATTAAATTAATTAAAAAATTCAATCTTGTTTAAAGTTTATCGATTAAAACGACAGATTTTATTTGAATTGAAAAACTTAAAAAGATTCTTTAAACCTCACGTTTATATTTTATACTAATTTTAGTTTTACATCAATTTATTAAAAAAATATTTTACTTCTAAACGCTTAAAAGTTATTCCATGCTTTAGAATTAGTGTAAATTTCTAAACATTTAAATGAAAAATAACAGAATATTTAGGCTGGTAGAAATAGATAATAGGATGAAAATTAACATAATTTTAATGTAAGAGATCTTTTATAAGTTTAATTATGTTTTAGTTTGTGTAAAATTAAAAGTTTTACTTTTTAATTTCTATAACTTTCTTTTTGTTTTCCATTCATGTAAAATTTAAAATTACCGTTTCTAATCTTTATAAAATAAGGGAACCTTAATTTTAGTCTTGTAAACTATTTTTTCTTTTTTTATGTTTACCACTAAAAAATTCGAAATCATTAGTTTTTTTTTTTTACTTAATATTCACTTTATGTATTTTAAAGAAATTTTAGAATATTCACGTATTCACATTATATCATAGATATTGTGGGTGCCACTTATAGCTTGATCTATTGTTCAATACATAAATAATTAAATAGTGTAACAAAATTTCTAATTTACGAGGGGTGAAAAATGATTTTTTTTCTTTTACAAATATCTAAATCAAACTCACTGCTAAACCTATTTAAGTCATTTGAAAAATTAAGTATTTAAGAATTTAAAAATAAGTGAAAAAAATGTAAATTGCAGCAAATATATTTAAGATTTTCCAATAAAGTTACCTTGATTTCATTTCTCACTTTCATATTGCACTGCAACTTTGATTATCATTCATTAAAATATTGAAATACTTCCCATAATCTTTATTATAAAAACTAGATTCCATGTTTTAGACGTGATAATGTTAGATTTTTGTTTGGATTTGTATTCAATGCAATGAGATTAGTTTTATTTGAGTCTAAATTTAAGTTTATGTTTTATTTGGTTTTGTAAGTCGTTTAAAATGTCCCTGTTTACGAAGGATTTAATACATTACTTTGTTTGTGTGTACATATCAATCTCAGTAACATGAGTTAAAAAAAATATTTATCCTTCTTTAAAATAGAAAAATAACTAACATTCAATCACCATACATATCCAGCTCATACACATAAACATGTCTCTAATTATTTAAATACTAATTTTTTTGGTGATTAAAACATTGATAAATAATATTAAAAACTTTAATTTACAAATTAATTATAATTTTTTATTTTTAATATAAATTAATTTATATATTAATAATTTTTAGTTTATAAATTAATATCTAAATTAATTATTGTAGTGATTAATTATTTTTCTTTCTAAAATTAGTTGTTATTTAATAATTTTCTCAAAGAAAAATAACATTCCACAATAATCCAAGAGATAAAAGCAATAATCTAAAATTGTTTGTTATTTAATATCTGTATCTATGGATATTTTCTAAAAAACAAAAGAATCTAAGAAATAAAATATGTTTCTTACATAAACATTATTGTAAGCCCCTTTTTCTGTCCCAAAAAGGGTTGGGCCTGACCTTTCGTAGGCCCAAGGTCAGCCTCTCTGAAGGACCCAATACACTACCAGCCCCCACACAATCTCACTTTACCTTTGTTTCAGAAAATAGTTTTTCTCCCATCTTTCTCTCTATGAAAGCAGAAGCTCTGCTAGGGCAAAATTCGTTCTCCCCTCAAAGTGAATCGAACCACTTCCTTGTAAGTATAGATCGAAACTCAAGCTCATTTCATGGTTCCTTTTCTTATACTAAGTCGGTATTAAGTTGGTTCTGCTCCTAATCTCGTCCCATGTTTTATTCGCAATGTTTACAGTTCCTTAAATACTTGCTTCGTCCCCTCTCGGTGTGCTCTTTTCCCTTCAGCTCAGTTTACTCAAGGTAAGGGAAGCTAGGTTTATAGTCTTTGTTGTATGTGTTTGATTTCATCTCTATTTTTACGCTTGAAATGGATTAAATGTGCCTGGACTTGTATATGAATGCATGGTATGGATGTGTTTGGCTGTTTTTGGTACTGCATGCGTGGAACAGTGGCGAGAGCTGATATTCTCACCCAAGCGAGCACGTCTCGCCTAGGCGAGAATAACAGAAGCTCGCCCTGGTTCTACTCGAGCTTCTCGCCCAGGCGACCAACTTTGGTCTTTGAGCGATGCACGTCTCGCCTAGGCGAGCCCTTGAGGAAACAAGTGGTGCCTCTGTTGGAGCCCTCGTTTAAGCGAGGTACCTCTCTATTTTTGGGCGAAGGACGATCTCGCCCAGGCGAGTGGGGCTCGCTCAGGCGAGAACTCACAGAGTGGCCACTGTACCAGTGTCTCACGTCTCGCTTAGGCGAGAATGCCTAGCTTAGACGGGACAGTTGTTGTCGCCTGGGCGAAGGCTTTTAGCCTAAGCGAGATCAGTGCGAGTTTGCATGTTATTTCTCTGTTTTCTGTTATGGTTGGATATTTCCATGAACATGCCTGAATTATTTGAGATGTATTGATTGAAAGTAGCATGCTTGGATTAATTATAGCCTGGAAATGTTGGATGGTGGTATTGAGGCATGAGAATTGGATGTATGAGATAAATGTGGTAGTTAAGGTATGAGACACATGAATTTGGTGTGTGATAGGCGTAATTCCATGAGTCTCGTGGGGAGACCTCATGGTGGTGTGTAGTGTATATGTTAAGATATGGATTCAAGTAAGGACCGCATCCTGAAACTCTAATGGGTCAGTGAGTCTCAGGTAGAGCGAACTGACCCAAGTGGTGAGAGTGGCGGGAGGCCCTAGTCTCTGGCAGGATAATGGCCTTAGACACTTAAAGGCTAACCTTGTGTGTGGTAGGGTGAAACCCATTGGCAATGGCTCTACAGAGCAGTAGAGGCCACCAGAAGTACAAGCGTCCAGTGAATCTGATCTTAACATATGTATCCGGATAATTGAGTCATAGTGTCCTGTTTATTTGCTATAACATGACCCTCTGTACCTACTGTGTTGAATGCTTGGACTGTTTAAGTACTTGTTTGCTATACCATGATGCAATTTATATTACACTAGCTTACCCTTGCATTTCTGTTATGTTCCTGTTATGTTTTCTCTTTTGCGATGATCACCCTTGGTGGGAGCAGATGGAGGAAATTCTGGGAGTAGGCCTGGTGGTAGCAGTGGTGCAGCTTAGGGGATCTGTATGTGTGACTCTCAAGAGCAGTTCTATGGCCCTAAGTGCCTTTTTGCAATTTCATGCTCTAGAGGAGCATCGTCTTTTGTAAAACTGTTAACTTTCCTTTGCGTTTGTTTATGGCATGGTTGTATGCCCAAGTTTGCTTTCACAGTACACTCTTGGATGACTGTAATAGTTACCTTTCTTATATTCTATGTTCATCTGATTGCTTCTCATTATTATGATCATGTGATATTTTATTAAGTAGATTATTCTATTTAAATGGGATGTCACAATTATTCCACAACAGATACAAACATCTATAGACAATTTCAATTCTACATTGAATAACAATATTTACAAATCATATAGTGAATGTCAAAGAAAAATCACATCTAATGAAACCATGAACATACATTAGGTTAAAAACATTTTTCATTGATCTTTCAATGTCAAACATTTCAAAACTCTATCAAATAAACCTTTTGGGATAGGCCTGAAAGTCTATGAGGTATATCTCTATGAATAAAAAAAGCTTCTTCAAGGTCTTTCATGATAAATAACATATTGATCTTAGTATATATCTTCTACATAAAAGGGCAAACATTGACTTTGAGATGTATTATTGTTCAACTTTATTTTCAACAAAAACATGAATGTCACGAATTCATCAAATTTAATATATTCATTCAAAAATTATTTTTAAGATCTATATGATACAAGTGTAAATCATAATCAGTTGCAGACTTTAGTTAGGAATGAGGGGTCTTGGATCCCCAACTTTTTTAAATATAAATTAGTATACAATTTAAAGTGTTTTTATTTTTTAATTTTATACATATTATATAGGAAAATTATACTTTAACTTTCATTTTTTGACCCACATTCTTTATTGCTTGACGTGGTTTAGTGTGGGTCATTCATTCTTTTAAAGAAAAATATAAGACATTAATCAATGATTCACATTAAGTTACATCAAGGAGTAAAAGATAAAAGTCAATAAATGAGAATCATAATATTATTATCTTCTTATATATTTGGTACCTTTTTTAAAAAAAATATAATTTGCCTTTGATCATAAAAGTTGTGAATCACAATTGCTAGGTTTGCAGATATGATGCACGAATACAATATGTGTATTAGATACGACATATCTCTGATACGCGGATACGTTTATTTTAAAAATAATAGGATGTGATACATAAGAGATACGTGATATATGAATCTTAAAAAGTGTACAATAATTCTTAAACACATAATAAATATATCATTGTTATTGCGTGAATCCAAATTAAAACCTTGATATTTAATGTTAGTGACAAATTTATAAACCATTTTGTAATAGAAACTATTTTAGTTACCAAATTTAAAAACCAATTATAATTTTTTGAACTATTTTAATTGCCAATAATGTTTAGTTTATTAATTGGTCACTATAGTGACTAATTATTTTGTGTCACTAAAATTGGTCATTATTCAAAAATTTTCTTGTAGTCTACTACGACTTCCTAAATTAGATAATTCATTGATAAGTATCGATAAAGTATCCTAAGGTATCGGATACGGATACATGACTTAAATTAAAGTATTGGTGCATCATAGGTTTGCAGCAATAGAAAACGCACAAAAGAAAGACACAAAGAAAAATCACTTCTTATTTATATCGAATAAGATATTACAATATTTATTATTTATGCACCAATATGTAGTCTAACTTGTCAACATTCAATTCTATCTGGATGAATAAAAATCACTTCTAAAAAAAATTAATAGAAAGAATGAAATAAAAGTTTAGTTAAAAAAATTAATTTTCTTTTCAAAAAAATTAAAAAAGAAAAAAAAAGTTTTATTGCTTAATTTTAATTGACCCAATCTACTTTTGACATTTTCAATCTCACATTTGTATTTTCTTTTTACATATTGATTTTTATCTTTTTACTCCAATATATAATATCCACCCGCACAACATTATCACATTTTTACATCACCTTTTCTTGCACCTAACAACCCAGTACTCTTATATTCTCACCCCTCAATCTATGTTTTCTTTCTTTTCAAAAAAAAAAAAAAGGAAAAGAAAAAATGGTTTTGTTCCATTCCATACATATACTGATTAGACTAGATGAGCAAAACGTATTAAACAAGTCATTCCATACATTAACTAGATGAATCTTAGAATACACATTAGACGAGTTTGTCAACATATTGATTAGATCAGTCTTGCAACACACATTAAATGAGTTTGTCCATATACTCATTAAACAAGTCTAGCAATATATATATATGAAGAGTTTGTTCATAAACATATTAGACGAGTGTTTATTAATACATATTAGATTAGTCTATCCATACACTGATTAAATGAGTATAGTAGTACATATTAGACCAATGTGTCCATATACTGATTAGAAAAATCTAGCAAGACATATTAAATGAGTCTGTGGATGCACTAATTAGACGAGTTTATCAATACATATTGGATAAGTTTGTTTATACACTGACTTGTATTCTTAACAAGTCTACTCTACATATTTACACATGTTTTGTCCTTTCTATTTTTACAAAGTCTACTCTTTACATTTTTATCAATTTATTGGCTTTCTAAACCCATAAATTATTTTTCACGTTGATTTTATTCAAAACTTAATTACAAACTTAAAAATGTTTATTATTTCTTTCCTCAACCTCTAAAACTCTTTTAATATATATATATATATATATATATATATATATATATATATATATATATATATATATATATATATATATATATATATATA
>Ga0214545_1005878_pt1 | contig 21811 bp, 11 predicted proteins | sample CNSS4metaG_FD_160064 | JGI IMG/M metagenome (GOLD analysis project Ga0214545, IMG submission 160064) | Root nodule microbial communities from cowpea collected in UCLA plant growth center, Los Angeles, California, USA - CNSS4 | ecosystem: Host-associated > Plants > Roots > Nodule | place: USA...
AAGAAAAAGGGAAAGTGTACTAACCCGGGTTTAAATTTATTGATGTTGTATTTAATATTATATTGTTTGGTTTTATTTAAATGAGCTCACCCTATCTGTGTGTGGCGATGATCATGTAACTTGTTACATGGGAGCATATGTGGATGTAGGTGAGCAGACAGATGCCTAGAGACGGAGTGGGGATATCTCAGGGCTTTTTCACTAGTCATTATGATGAACTATGATTTTATATGTAATAATTTTATAGACGGTTTTAATAGTAACACTTATTGATGCGACTTATTGTATCTGTATTGACGTGTTGGACTTTAATATTTAAATTTTCCCGCATTTTTTGGGAAATTGATGATAAATAAATGAGGTGGTTATTTTATTTATTTTCTTATTTATTTTAATAAGTAATTTCCGGCTAGGACGTTACAATCCTCATATAATCAAAAGTACGGAGTTGTATTTACTTATAATAGCAGTATATTTTATAATAAAATAACAATATTCTGTCCAGAATCTAATTAGTTAATATGAAATTTGTATTCTATGTAATACGAATAAGTTTTGAATTCATTACGATGTGTAATTGGTCATGTTTGATTTAACATAAGTAAATAATTAGAAATAGTTTTAACTACATAAAATCTATATAATAAGTCCATGTAGATAATAATTAAGCACACATATCAATCTTATTATTAATATTACGACTACTAATAATTAATAATAGTAATAATAATAATATCAATCCTACTATTAATACTAATATTACTAATACTAATGCTAATATTAATTCAAATAATAATATGAACACCTAAAAAATATGCAAGTAATTGAAATATGATCTCGTAGAAAATAAAAGTGAGATGTCTGTATAAAATCAAAGTAAAGTGTAGACATATTTGTGAGATATTAATGATCCCGTACAAAAATAGAAACAACATGAATTGATGTTAAAATTTGTAAATAGAAATACATGCAAATATAGACAGATAAAGATATATGAACAGATAATGGCATATGAAATCAGAGATATTATTTTTTTACATTATAAATATTAAAATTTAAGAATAACACTTGGATATGAATTTATTTGAGCTAAATTATAAAATTGACATAATAAGTAATTAATGATGTGTAGATATATAATTAAAAATTCAAACTAGACATTTAAATTAAATATTATATTAAATGAAATATTTTAGGATGTCTTTTGTTGGTGTTGTTTGTGAATTTATGGTATAGGAATTATTTGTTGCTAATAATATTAATGTAAATGCTAATGCTAATAATAATAATAATAATAACATTACTATTAATAAGAATAACAATCTTACTATTAAGATTAATATTACTACTACTAATGCTAATGTTAGTTCAAATAACAATATGGTCACGTAGACAAAATATACAAGTAATTGAAATATGATCTCGTAGAAAATAAAAGTAAAGTATAGGCACATCGTAAAATATAAATGATCCCGTGCAAAATAAAAACGTGAGGTCACTACAAGAAATCAGCTTATTATCTACGCTAGTTTTTCATAGGTGATGTTCTTTTTTCGTAGGTAATGTGTTGTTATCTATGAATTACCTACGAAGCAAATTTTGTAGGTATTGAGTTGGTAGGTAACTTTACCTACGAAATTATGCTTTGTAGATAAATTACCTACGAATATTATCTACGAAAGGGAGACATAGATAATTATCTACGAAAAACCTATGAACACCATTATCTACGAAAATAGTTGCGGATAATTACAACTGGAGTTTTCTACAAAATATTTCGTAGGTAACTTATCTACGAAAACTGTTGTAGGTGATTTATATGTGATATTCTGCGTATGTAATTTACCTATGAAATTCTTCATAGGTAAGTTATCTACGAAAACTTTCGTAGGTAATTATCTCCAACATTTTCTGCATATGTAAATTACCTACGAAGATCTTCGTAAGTAATTATCTACGACAACTTTTGTAGGTAATTTACATACGAAACTTTTCGTAGGTAACGTTATAATATAAAAAAAAATTATAAAAAATTTAAAATATCTTTAATTTCTAAAAATTATCATTAAATATTTTAACATATATTGATTGATGTTAGGACTTACGTCTAAACTCTACTTGTAAACAATGCAATAGACAATTTTGTCTACTTAATTGTAGCTTATAAAATATTCTAGAATTAGAAAATATAGTAGTTTTATATCATCGACAAGAGAAGTGATGTCTCGACATAAAAGCTGGCATCCACCTGTAGATCTTACAAACATCCCAACATTCAAATAACACCTTCAAATATAACAACATAATTTTCCAAAGGTTTAACACCATTCATATCATCACATCAAAACATTAAAACTACAAATATAAAATAAAGTATATAACATAGATAAAGAAACTAACAAATAATCTACATAGGTCAAGTCCTACAATTTAAAAACTAACTAATTTTACCCCTAGTTCAACAATTCCTACAATTACAAACCTAACTAATAATCTACATTATCAGAAGAGTTTTATCCATGATGATGGTCCCTCTCCCGAGAATCATCTTGGTTTTGGTCCTCATTTTGTGGTTGTTCATTGATGTCTTGCAAGAAGAGGGAGAACAACAGTTACTAGGGATTCTAATTTTCTCGCAGTCGTTGATTCTCTTCCCTAGATTGACGAAACTCCTCCCTAGATTAACGAATTTCTTCTTCAAACCATATAATCTTTTGTGAATTCATAGTTGTAGATAATTTTCGTGTGAAAGGACTTGGGTTCGAGTCTTATGTATGCCAATTGTGTTTTTTTTTAATTATTAGTATTTTTAGTAATATGCTTGATCATGTTAAGTTATAATATAATCATAGAATTATATTAATCATCATGAAACATGAATTGGTTAAATGGTTATGCATTGATTTGACATTGGCATGGGAGGGGTTTGATCCTTGGTGAACCTAAACTAAACTTTCTTTTTGCCAAAATTCCTTTGGCATGAAGGTGAAAGGGCAAGGAAAAACCCTAGCTGAATGGCAGCCAAGGGAGGCTGGAGAATTAGCCATAATGGTCCTTGAATGGTATTTACAAGCATCATTAAACCAAATTTGCGTTTTGGTAATTAACCTAGCATTAAGGCACCCTTAAAAAGCCAATTTTAGGTTAGAAGAAAGGTTTGCAAGGTTGCCATTGTTACATAGTGAGAGGAGAGCGAATTTAAGTGTGTGTTGAGAGAATTAAGAGTTTGTTTGGAGTTGGAATGCGGGAGCACTAAGGGAAGACATTTTTTGGCCAAGAAGAAGAATCTCACATTCAAATTAAGCAAAGGAGACCAGGTAAGGGGAGTTTACGCGTTAATTTTTATATATGAGCATGAACTGTATAATGATTAATGATAATTGTATGCTTGTATCTTGTTCTGGTTGCGTTTGTCGAGTTTCTGGAAATTTTCCAGAAATCGCTTGGCGGCTTTGAAGGCTCGCCAGGCAATGTATGAGAGTGACAACCATTTCTGGGTTCTGAGATGAACCGCCTGGCGGCAAGGGTGACTCTGCTAGGCGACGTGAATCCTTGTGTTCTTGTTCAGCGATTCTATGATGGTTGGATATTGAGCAAGGTTCATGTGCATGATTTGAATGTATAAACTTATGAAATCGATGATGATCACTATGTTTGTATGAATTCAAGTGATTGATTGGGAAGCATCAAAGTGAAAGGAGGTCATGTTGGGATTGGGGTCGAATTGATAATTTGATTCTTGGAAATTAATGATAACGAAGTTGAGATTATGGAATTATCGAATGCATAAGCATGAAAGAAATCAATTTGTTTGTAATTTATGCGCTTGATTGAGTGGGACGAAATTTGAGGGTTTAGGGTTCATCACGGGTACGGGAAAAATCTGGGGTTTTGCCCAGAATTCGATGTGCCACCTGGCGGCAAGTATGCGCCACCAGGCGATAGACGTGGCACTAGGGGAAATTGCATTCTATGACTGGTCGGGACGCGTTTTGGGATTTCTTAGGATGAAGCTAAATTCTACACGTTATAATTATATAAAAATAGTTTCGAATTGAATAAATATGATGACTGAATAATATAATTAGGTCAAGACGAATGCTAGAATTGTTGATTTGGGGTTTTAGAGTTTAAGTAGATGCAGAACAATCTGGGATTTTTCCAGAATTGTATGCATCGCCTGGCGGTGCATGAATTGCCGCCAGGCGACGCACGTTAAAACAACTAAGATTCTAGGTTACTGTGAAAAAATCGCCTGGCGGTGAAGAGCTACCGTCAGGCGATGAACCTGGTATTCTGTTCACAAAAAACGCTGTTTTTCGTACTTTCACGCAACAGTAACCGCCGGGCGGTAGTTTAGTCCCGCTGGGCGCCAGTCTTCTGATTTTGGGCGCTAGGCGCTACCAATTTTTCTAGTTCGCGCAGTTTTCGTAAAACTGCATTTTGCAGTTCGTTAACCGTCCGATTTAGGTGAAATTTTGACAGGTAGTCCATAACATGTGGTTCTTCACTTTGAACGGTGGAGATTGGATTTGGAGGTCAGTAGCTAGAGATATACATTACTTAATATTGCTGATTTTTGAGTTTGTAAAATACATGAATAAGCCCTTGATTAGTTCAAGTAACTTCTAATGAAGCATAATTGGGTTATGTGGTAAGTCTATATCAATTTGAATGTTCCTTTGGGTTAGTCACATGTGGAGAATTGGTTTGGTGAAGGCATGTGGGTCAATATTAAATTGCATCGGTGCATAAGATCATATGCTTAAAATTGTTAGAGTGTTGCTGCTTTTATTTTGTTTGAGCATGCTTGGGATGGTCTATATGACTAGGGTATGAATGCACATGTGAGATGCTATAAGGCCTAGAACATTATTGATGGCAATGCTTTTCATTAGGCGTACTCTAGAATGAGAACAAATAAGAGCAACCTGTGAAGTGTGCTTGAACCTGAACTAAAACCAGTAATGTGCAAGTACTGGTGTAGCGACTGGCGGTACGTGTCCCCCGCCAGGCAATCTGGAAGCGGCAGCGCCTAGCGGTACGTGTCCCCCGCCAAGCGATTTTGCTGTAGTAGATTGGTGTTATGCTTGCTATGATGTGCGTGATCTACAAGGCTTCTAGGATATCTTAAAGGTTGGCTTACTGGTGTTCCTTGAGTTGAGCTCGGAACGTATCCCTTGAGTTGAGCTCGGGATAGGGGTTAAACACGTGGTATTCCTTCAGTTTAGCTCGGAATGGCATCCCTCGAGTTGAGCTCGGGATGGCGGATGAACACGAGGAACCCTTGAGTTGAGCTCGGGTTGGCGAATATTGCCGGTGTGAGTGTGCTGGTTGTGGCCAATACGGATGGGTCCAGATAGATTGCCCTCCTCAGTAGTTGACTAACGAGTTTGGTAGTCTTGGGACGTTACGAATTATGTTCGTATATGGGAACTCCACCTGGCATTACAGTGTATGATCCGTAGCAATGGTTTCCCGCACGTGCTTTATCGGTTGTGGCCAATAGGTATGACAGCAGGTCATCTTGAGGTAATTACTAGAAGATGTAGAACACGAATAACATGGTGGTGACCATGTGATGTGATATCAAAGGATGGAATTACTTTGGTGTGATTGTGTGATTGGTATATTTGTGCCATATATATATGTATGTTTATTTTGTTAGCTCACCCTATCTGCTTGTGTTTGGTGATGATCGTGTACGCAGTACACGGGAGCAGATGATGTTGCAGGTGGATCTGGTGAGGCTTAGCAGCGGAGCGGAGAAAACTCATGGGAATATTTTTATAGAGTTTTATCATTTATGGTTTTGGATTAAAGATGTAATCTATTATGAGACTGTTTTGGTATTTTATTGAATTTTGAGAAGATTTGAACTTAGAGTTATTTTCATTATGAAATAAATTATTTGAAATTTCCAACGTTTTTGGGAAATGGATTTATAATAAATGTGATTTTATTTTCTTATTTTATTTTATTATTTAAACCCGTAATATCCGGTCGAGATGTTACATTGGCTGTCCTTTAAATTCCCATTTTATTACTGTTGAATATTTGTATCTAGTTTAGTTTGGCATCGTTGCGTGCCTTGGATAATTGTATGGAGTTATATTTAAACTCCGAGACTGCGCTACGATATTATTTTAGTGTGACGCTTCCTTTAATTACGTTTATTAATTAAATGGGGTGTTACAGTATGTAGTTATATGATTAAAATTTTGAATTACACTTTTTAATTAAATATTATATTAAATAAAATGTTTTAACTTCTTGTTTTGTTGGTTTTGATCGTAAATCTATGGTATAAAAAATATTTAATAATAATAATAATAATAATAACATTAATAATTAAAAAATATATATTAAAATAAAGTATGATTTTTGAATAAAATTATAATATCAATAATAGTTATCATAAATATATTGCAAAATTAAGGAAGAGAATGTGAATGAACTCTTTAATCTTTTGTTCAAAATTAAATATAATTATTTTTTTTATGGAATAACAACATATCAATACTAATATAATAATAATAATAATAATAATAATAATAATAATAATATAACTAATGATTATAATGCAGAATTTATAATAACATATCTAAACAAGAAATAAAGAGATATCCTCTTTTATGCCTTCTTTTTTTAATTCCTATTTTACCCTTTCTAATATAATAACTTATTTATTATTTTAAAAATAATTTAACATGTAAATGTTATTTTAGAGTTTCTTTTCTTTGTAGCAACATCCTTCTTCTTGTAATGTCCTATTTAATAAATAACTTATTTAAATAACACGTCACACAATATAATATGAAGAGCAAAGTTTCGGAGTATAAAGTCACTCCTACAAACATTCAAAGTACTTAAATTAGAAAGTATCAAGGGCACACCACGATGCCGATACAAAAGGAAAATACGTTGATTGATATAATTCAAAACTAGGCTAAATGACAAGGCAATACATGGGCCATAGCCCTAAAATAAAACTTAGACAAGCGGAAGCCATCCTAGAGGCTAAGCAGCGGAATCACCATTTCCCTGTTAACCACAAGTAGTTCTCTCATCTGCTCACATTAATAAACCACAAGATGTGATCCCAAGAAGGCTTATAGCATTGGGCCAACGCCTAGGCCTATTCTTTTTAATTTCTTTTAATTTTAATTAAATAAAGTTTGTCTAATTGGGTTGTTTTGTTAAATGCAGCCTTTAAAATCTGTCGAGATTGAGCCTTGATGTGCTGCAGGCCAGCCAGGATCATTCACGCATGATTCAGCTTTTAAAGTGACATTGGGCTTAAGCCCAATCTTCATTTCTTCTCAAATCAATGCTTTCAATATCAACATTGGGCCTGCATCCGTCCGTTTTTCAGCTGCGACTCAAACTTACTTGTGCGTGGCCATAGCTTTCTATTTCTGAAAGTGATCTGCACTTCCACCACGCTGGCCGCAACTTTACTCCAGCAGCAGCGTCAATTGGGCTTGCACGTAGCAGCCCAATTCCTTTCAGCACCACATTCTTACTGCAGCCAACACAACACGAGCCCAATTCAACACTTCATTCGTGTGACCAACAAAGGGAACGCGCAGAGTTTCCCCCTCATCCACCCAATTAGGGTTCATTTCACTCTGACTACCCAAGCCTCTTTTCACGGAGCCAAATCTTTTCAACCAGCCTTTCTTTATGAGAGAAGGGCGTGCTGCTAGGGTTCACAAGAGAAAACCTCTCTTCCTCACAAACTGAGAAGTGCGTCCTCTGTTAGGGTTAGGGGAAATTGTTAGGGTTTGTTTCTGTTAGGGTTTACTTCTTCTCCCACACGCGTTCCTCCTGTTTCATTTAAACGGCATGTTGTTTCCGTCTGTTGCTTTCTTTTATGGTTGCCTTCATCTATAAAAGGTAAGTCAACCATTTGTACGGGGTAGCTTCGATGAATGAGAATATTCGGTAGAGAACACTCCCGCCTTTCATCAGCTCACCATAAATCCTAGTTTAGGTCGTTACCTATTCGGGATCCCCCAAACCAGTGAGAAACCGGAGCGAACCGAGCTTAAACACCATAAATCTTCTTTCCGCTGCGTTTTCCCTCGCTCTCTGCGAGATTCAATCGGTGGAACGCCGATTGGGAGAGCTTTTCCGACGATACTGCGATGGAGGAGCCTCATCAGACTCTCGCTCAGGTGAGAGGGACTCTCGCTCAAGCGAGCTCCTTTCACCTAGGCGAGAGCTCGAAAAACATGAACAGTGACCTTCTACACTTTCATGCTTAGGCGAGACCTCCTCGCTTGAGCGAGACATTCCCTCGCTCAAAACGAAGATTGGTCGCCTGAGCGACAACTCACGCAAAAGACCTGGCGGAGCCTCTGTTAGTCTCGCTTAGGCGAGACACGCTCGCTTGGGCGAGAAAACCAGTGCTCACCACTGTTCCCTCGTGCAACAGCCAACATTCAAGAACCCCAATGACATTTAGCAACATTACAAGCTCTCATAACAACACCCAAGCATTTTAAACACAGAAACAAAGTTACCACAAGCATATATGACTTGAAAACGAGAAACCCTAACTTCCCTTACCTGGAAAATGCTAACAGACTACTTTGACACCTAAGCGAATGAGCACGACAGCTCCCGGAGCAGACTCATGAACTGGAAAAATGGTAGAACAGATTCAATATGGGTTACCAATGTGAACGCTAGCTAGAATCATGACAATAGGGCCAGAAAGAAAGGAGGTACGGTTAGAGAATCAACTTACATGACATAGAGAACGAAACTGAACTAGCTTGAAGGTGGCGGAGGTCCAAACCCTAGCAGAGGTTCGCAGCTGCTCAAAGAGGGAGTAAGGGAAAACTATTTTTCTGAAAATGAGATGAATGAGTGGGGTTAGGGCAGATTAGGGTCTTTGGCTTCTTATAGGTCAACCCTAGACCCAACTTATTTGGAGCAGTCTTTTAAAATAAGGGCAGAAATGTAAGTGGGCCTTACACCTCTTGTGAAATTGTTTTTTATTGGTTATTGTCTTTGCTTGGACACCGTTGCTATTTAGCAAATGAAGGATTATCTTCATTCGACAAAAGAATAAGGTATTCTTCATTGATAAACCGTGTGTATGGTTAGTATTGAATGTCCATTTATCCGGATTGTCATTCAAAATAAATTTCTTTATTGTTTTTGGTGTTTCAAAACATTTTCTTTTTCTCCTTCCAATATGCTCCCTTTGCCTGCATTTGCACCTCCACTTTACTTGCTTTTCTCTCTTCAATTATGTTCCTCAATTACTCCCCACAAACACACATGTCAATGAAAAAAAAAAACACAATATTATGTTGTATACGTGTGTCGGAATGGATGAGAAACGACACGAGGTGCCGGTGCATCTGCAGCCAAATGACATCTTCGTTAATATCAACTTCAGCAACCTTTAATTTCAATTTTCTTGCTAATTTTATCCACCACTTTAATTTGTCTATTATTATTTTTATATCACGATGTTAAAACAGTAAATGGATTATGTCTTATGTTTTTCCGTTACCTTATATCTTATTTTTATACCAATATAAGTTTTAATACAAATCATATTAATTATAAGTATTATAAATTTTTAATTATTTTATAAGTTTACAATATGATTATTTTACATTATAAGTGTTTTTAGTTTTTAATTATTTTATAAGTTTATTACAACATCAATATTTTTCATGATAAGTATTTTTTTTTAATAATTTTATAAGTTTACAATATCAATATTTATAGTTTTTAATTATAAATGAATAAAAACTCATGAATTTTATAAGATTAAAATTAAGTTTAGAAGATTATAAATTATAAAGTAAAAAATCATATTAATATAAACCCACACTACATTAATAAATCATATTATTATTTTACCATTTTCTATACACAACATCACTTTATTTTATCATTACTATTGAGTTTTTTTTTAGAAATTAGAAAATTGCTAACATGCTATTATTTTTTCAAACTTTTGAATTATTTTATATAATTACAAATCTCTTTTTTTTTTCTTCAGTAACTTGCTCACGAGCCTGTCATCATTTGCATTTCCTGCTCTTCATTGTTACATAAAATCAAATTTGTAGTGTTTACCACTCACCGACCTTTCTTCATTTACGTACTTCTTCTTATCTCATTATCTTCCTTTTTTTATTTGTTGTACATACTCTATACCACTTTCATTGTCCTTCTTCTCATTCATTATTTTCTTCAAAGTAATAGGTTTTAAAATTTATATTAATTTTGGATTTAATATTTATTGTTTTTGGTTTAAACAGATAACATACCCAAATGGAAAATATTTGTTCTAACAAATCAACATCGAAACAACAAAGACAAACATGGAGAATAAATGCTGCAAATAGAAGATGTAGAATGATCCCGCAACAAAGGATTATTGAACAAACTAAAAGAAGGAAAAATAATGCAGAAAACACAACCAACACCGTCGAAATGCCAAATAGAGCTCCTCGATTAAGAATGACATATATTCGACAATTGGCTCGGTCAATAACTAATGCAAGTAACATCACATTTTTTTCCCATATATATATATATATATATATATATATATATATATATATATATATATATTATCCTCAAAATTTTTCGATCAATATAATGGTTCATGGTTTCACGTGATAGGTTGTAGTCATGCACTACAAAGGTTAGAAGAATATAATGTATATGAAACAAGCTCAAGTACTTCACCTATCGGTAACATAGATTATGGTTAGTAAACTTTTCCTTTTAAACTTATGGTATTACAATAATTTACTTATACTATCTGCTTTTATATTACAATAATTACTTATACTTATAATTTCTCTTAAACTTAGGGTACACATGTTTAAAATAATGAAAAGTAGTGTTTGGTCAATGTTTACATGTGTAATAAATAAGGACCACTAATAACAAACAAGTAAATCAAGTGATACTCTTTTTATCAATATCTTAATTACTTTTTGCATTTAAGCTATCTAATCTAATACATACAGTATTTACGCTACAGTTTTATTTCTTTAATTACTTTATCACTTCAATTATTGTTCCCCACGTTACCATCTCCCTTTCCTAATTTAATTAAATCGACTTATAAATAATTAATAGGTTATTATCTTATTAGATTTTACTAGCAAAATTTACTTATACTTATACTTCCTCTTTTTTTTTTTTTATTTATGTATCCGATTTAAACAAAATGTTGCAGGTACACATATGTAAAATAATGAAAAGTAGTGTGTGCTAATTTAATTAAATTCACTTATAAATAATTTTTATGTTATTATATGTTTACATTTTATTTGCTGATATCATTGTCGTTAAGCGATCAAATTACCACTACTTAATTATAATAACTTCAGTATTGCTAAGTTAGTAGTGAACAAACTAGATAGGGTTAAGATAACCCTGAGTCGTCTCTCAATGAATACGGAATTGATTTCAAATATTTGATTCTTATAAAAATGCAATTAAAACTAGTAACAATAAAAATATGGGGTTTTGACATGCAAAGAATCAATGTCACACAAATAAAAGATTGTAAACACAATAATTGTAAATAGGTCAATTCCACTGCTTTTTCAAAATAAGATTCTTCATCGGTTATCTATAAATTATTGTTAAATTAATTATTGTTGTTGATTTACAAATCAATCAATGTAAAGTCTCAATTCATTTGTTGGCATTCTCACTGTTAATCAAAGTACAGTCTCAATTAAAAGTGAGAATTTTTAGATTATCCATAGTAAATTCAACCAAAGTACAGTCTCAATTAAATTTTACTATGCCTAATCATGTTTATTCCTTTGTTTCCTCACCAAATAGAAAACTTAATCAATCAAAGTAAAGTCTTGACTATTTTTAGTTAAAGTGATTACCTTTAATCAAAGTAAAGTCTCAATTATTGGCAATAATTTATTTAATCACATGAAAGTTTCTAAATAAAATCGAAGTAAAGTCTTAATTAAATTTAAAAACCCTTTCACTCATATGATTAGCATGCGTGTAGAATTAAAATCATTATTTTCTATTCAATTAAGAAGCAAAGGACATAGATAAACAAAAACCAAAATAATAATCAAAATAACAAATACTTAAATTAATCTAACCTCAGAATCCAGTTTAAGAAATTACAGTGGAATAAACCCTAAAAGCTTAGCCCTCCATGAGTTGGATGGAATACATGATAATATGATGAAGGAAAGAAAATAAAAGGAAAGGAAGAATGAGAGATGCGGTGGATGACGGTATCTACCAAAACTAGAGAGTTGTTAAATGTCCCTTTTCTGCTCCCTTAGACCTCTTTATATAGGCTTCAATTAGACTTGGACTTCATCTGTTCGGTTGCTAAAATTATTTATCTTTATTTAAATAATTAGCAACTTAATTTCTTTCCAATTATAAATTTTGCCCCTCTTGTTTAATCATTTTTACAATATTGACCAGAGTTGACTACTGCTTTGACTAGTTGACCTGTTGACCAGTTTGATTGTGTAATAGCAGACTAACACATGGTAGAGTCTTCTCTCTCCAAACTAGGGTTTCTGCAGGTGCAATGGAGGCTGTTGCGATTTCTACTTAGGGTTTCCGTCTCCATCATGGATTGCGGCTACTGCAATGGCTTCACGGTGCAAAACGTGGTGGCTGCCGACGTGGTTGCTGTGTTATTCTGGCGACTTGGCTGCTGCTTTAGGCATGATGGTTCTGGCTTGCGGTGCAGATTCACTCATGAATGAATCATGGTGGAGGTGTTGCTGCTTGTTCGCTTTTATCAACTGTTGGGTCCGCTGCATTCTCTAGGTTTTCGATGAGTGCATATCTGCGTTGATGGTGGTCCACGAATCTGGTGTAAATATGTGAAGATAAAGATGGTGGAAGTTGTGCTTCCATGGTGGTTGCGAAGATTTGACGATGCTTCTCTTCTCCTTTTGTTCATGGTGGTTCTGCTGGTTCAGGCGAGTTGCAAGCACGGTGGTCATGGTGGCGCAATAGTTGAAATGGTGCAGGTTTGAACTATTGGTAGTATGCATTAGTGATAGCTGCGTTTTCGTGTGGAGGAAGATGCCATGGGTCACTACTGCAGTGGCTGTCATGGTGTACCGTGAACGAAGATGGTGGTGGCTGCCATGGAAGGTGGCGGCTACCAGCATGGTGATGGTGGGAGAGGAGAAAGATTAGGGTTAGGGTTTCATTTTGGGAGATGGTGACGTGGCAGTGTATGGTTGGTCAGTTTAGTGAGTGGATGATCATGACACGTGTCATCATGTGGTTGGACAAATTAATTATTGGAAAATTAAGGTTTAGAGAATGAAGTTTAAGTGGTAAGAGGAATGCAATTTAGTAGAAACCAGGGGGTGCAGAACAAGTTTTTGTGGTCCACTTGCAGGAGGAGTGTGTAAAATAAAATTGGGGGTGCATTTAGCTCCTCAATTATTCTTTTCCAGAATTTCCTGATTTTGGACTTATTTTGTAACTTTGAATATTTCAAATCCACACTTTTAATGACCCAAATTAAACTTCAACTGTATTAACAAACGTTAGAATATCCAATAATATTTTATGCAACTAAAATCAGTTTTTACGTCATTTTTACCTTACGTACTCAATAAATCTAATAATCACAAATCCTAATTAAATCAATCCCTAAGCACAAAAATTCTATTAAATCCCCAAATTTAAACATTAAATGAGGGCAAAAATTTGAACTCATCACTCTTCCACCATCATTTCATTTTCCATGAAGGATTACCAAGAAGGGGCATAATGTCATATGAAATAAATTATTTTCCTATTTTAATTAAAATTTTTGAGAAAAATAATCATGATTTGAAATTATGTGTGGCCATGTTTATTTATATAAAAAAAAACTATTCTCTACTACCCAATTTGAGCTTGCAAAAAAAATTCTTTCAAATTACCCTAAACAAGGGTCACCCTTACATTAAGGGTTGACATAATGTTTGCATTTGTTTCATCCAACCGGTAGTTCATCAATACAAAAATATCAGAAAATAAAAAAAAGAAACAAAATGATATGGTCGTATCAAGAAAGGAAAAAAAAGAGAGAACCAAAAGTTTGGAGAATAGGAATAAAAGGTCAAAATATAAAAAAAAAAGGTGAACAAAAAGAAGTCAAACAAATATTGAATGAAACATTATTCAAATATCCTTGTTCCAAACAACCCTCACATCACTTTCTGGGGCCTTTACTATCATTTTCTTTCATACCCTTAGACTTGGCCACGATACAAGCCTAATAAAGTCCACACAGATCAAAGATTCGTTGTTATCTTTCAAACATTTTAATTTAGAGAAAAATTTTGATTTACTAACAAGTTTATTTTATAAAAGAATGATGAAAAAAAAAACAAGATTGAAAATGTGTGTTCCAAAATTTGTTTTTAAACACTGGGGCGATTTATTTTTGGTTGACATGTTTTCAAAGCTCCAAAATTAGCATGGGAATTCAAGAAATAAATTTAAATTAGGGCTATCTCTTTTTGATTCATTCTTCATGGAACTTCATCTTTGATTCCTACCATATACCCCACTTTGAGCCTAAACCTTGACCAACCTTACCATAGTCCATCTTTATCAATCTGAAACCCAAACTAAGGCAGCCACTTTGTTTGTAATTCATATATATTCCCATCATTCATCTTGAAGTGAGTCATTTATTCACATTGAGGACTATGATCACATTAGGGGCAACTTGTGAAGATTTCGTCATTTTTCCACTTCCTCAATTAAGAAAAGTTAAACATGCTTTTGCACCTCAATACCATCCTAGGCTCTCACACTAGAGGCAAAATTTTGAAGTCCCCATCATTTTCTTCATATATACCATTAATAAATGGGGAAAATACAAATACGTTTTATCCCTTGAGACCAATCCAAATTGCGGAAACTCCCTAGTTAATCTCTATCACCTCATCTAAGCCTTTCCAAGCCCTTGACAATTTCATGCATGTCATTCAAATTGTGTTTCAAAAGAAATGATTAAACTAATTAGACCAAAGAAATGATTTTGAAAAGTAAAAAATTAAATTATCAAAGTAGAATGATTCCATGAATTCGAAATAACGAATGGGGATCAATTGAAACTTGTTTTCAAATAAAAAATGAAAAAAGGAAAAAGCACACATAAATCATTTCATGCATCATACCGAGTCATGCATACATGCGTCATCCATTTTTTTAACGGACCATTTCACCTTTTCGGTCAAAACCTTTTCACTTATATGAATGGTTATCAAATACTTTTGTTTTAGAAGGAAGAAAATTAAAAAAAGGAACAGATTTGTCTATATGATGTTTCTCAAATTGATGGTCCTCTTCATTTATAAGAATGACTTATATGGCCCAAAAGCCCAATTTTTTCTGGTCCCTAAGCCACGTTTCCACACTAGCCCCCAAGCCTAGTTCTTTCTAGCCTCTAAGCCTAGTTTTCCTTGCTATCAAATTAAAATAAATGGAGAAAAAATAAATAAAAAATGAAAAAAAGAGTAAATAAGGGTCTCATGAATTTCACCCATGCATCCACACATTCTTGCATGCATCATTATCTAGGTTCAAAAAGAAAATCATATCATGTCATGCATAATCAATGTTCAATATGGATTCATAACATGCACAATAGCATATTCCTCCAACATTTTTCATACTGATGGTAAAAAATGGAAAATACAAAAAAGAGTATTTTCAATTAGTTTCATCATACCATGCATCATACACACATTCACAACATATCATCCATCATAATCCAAAAAAATTGTTTAAATTCATGGTTTTTGGGATTGGGACCCTCTACGTGGTAATGGTCACTGAATCCTTTAGATATAGACCCTCTCCTCGGGATTGGTCTAATTTGTTTTTTTTCAAAAAGTCAAAAACAATGTTTTTTTTCGGATCGGGACCCCTTATGTGATAATGGCCACCGAATTATTTGGATATAGAACCCCTCCTCGCAAAATCCTTTGAATATAGATCCTTTCCTCGGGATTGGTATAATTTTTTTCAAAAGATAAAAGTTGGAGAAAAAAAATAATTTAGATGTAGACCCTTTTCTCATGATTGGTCTAATTTGTTTTTTTTTTTCAAAAAGTAAAATAAAAAAATGGTGTGTCAGATCGGGACCCTCTACTTGGTAATGGTCACCTAGTTATTTTCTCTCAAACAGAGACCCTCTCCTTTGGAATGTTCAAGTTTTTCTTTAAATATGTTATCTTTTGAAACTCAAACGAAATTAGTGTGTGTATCTTTACTTATCTTTTACTACAATAATATATAAAAAAAAAATCAAACTTTCATATTATCTAGTAAAATCTAAGTAAAAAGGGGCAGCTGTCAACACCCAATTTCATCCAGGTGAATAAATTTAATTTCGAAAAAAATAAAAATAAAAGAAATGTTTTTAAGTTAATGGTAAATAAAAAAAGGTCGAATAAAATTTTCTTCGATGATTTTTAAGGTTTAATTTTAGAAAAAGAAGAAAAAAAAATGAGAGTTGAAAAAAAAAAGGAAAAAAAATATATCCGTCCTCACTATTTGCTTTTCTATCCTTTGTTCTTTATAGAGAAAATAATGATATGATCCTAATAATTAGAAGTCATATCTCTTCTAATGATTAGAATCAATATTACAAATGATGATTGATATTGTGCTCTCTGATTTGTTGTGACTTGATTATCGTAATGTGCTGCTATCATGACCAATTATTCTTTATATTCTTCTTTACAATTAAGGCTAGGATTACTTTGGCATTGCAATGCGTAGATATAAATACACAATCTGTCATATGAAAAAAATAAAATATTTTCTACACTTCTGTCTTTCTTTTTTCCTCATTACCACTCTCACATACACGCCTTATTTTTACCTCTTTTGAAAAAAAAACAAAAATATTAGGAAAAGAGGTAGAATTAAAAAAAAGAGAGGAGAAAAGGTAGTTAACAAAAGAGTAAGATTAATGGAGAAGAATTAAAAAGTTTAGAAGGTATGTCACTGTTATTATTTTTCTTTTAATTTATGCATTCCTTATTTTTATTATATTTTCTTTTAATAATGTATGTGTTTTTTGTTTTACACCTAGCTTTGACTTTTTGCTCTAGGGATATTTTTTTCTACTATTCATAAATATCTTATTCTAAAAATCACAAAAAAAATAGTTTTACTCATTTTTTTAGTGTTTATCCAGCAATTCGTGTTGTGTGATACTAATTTTCAAATTTCCTTTTCTAATAAATATAACAAAAATATAAAGAAATAAAAATAAAAAAATGATTTTCTTTATTTAATTTTAGTGTCAGTTCGGACACATGCATCTCGTGACACTCATTTTCTAATAATTAAAAATACCAAACAACCATAAAAACATTTCAAAATTAAAAAATAAAACATAAAAACTGAAACCAACAATTTCTAAGATGTTCTTAAAGAACTCTGTGATCCTTGATTTTCCATTATGAATGCAAATACGTAAGAGCGAGGTCAATCATTGTCGGATTCAACAAATAAAAATCAAATCTTTTCTCAAATACATTTTTCATTTAGAACTGCATCGTCCCTGATTTTTCATTTTGAACGAAAATACATTGGAACTAGATACATCCTTGTCGGACCCAAAAATAACAAAAAGATTTTTTTTAACATGTTTTCTTATTTTTGCGGGAAAATTAAATATTTTGAAAACCACATAATTTTTGCAAATTTAATTAAAGGTACTATGTTAGGACGAGTGTTGTAGGGTGTTAACACCTTCCCTATGCATAATCGACTCTCGGACCCAAAATTCAGTTTTCGCAGACCTTGTTTGATCTTTTCGGTTTTCCCGTAGTTTTTCAGAATAAACTATGGTGACAACTACAAACTCTAGTTTTTCAAGTTTTAATTTTGGTTCGTTGTATCGTTGCGGTTTCGGTTGCGACAACATGTCCTAAGCCTTCTATTTATAGGCTAAAATGAGACCAAGGAGTCCATGGGACACTTGAAGCCTTGGAAAGCAAGCTTTGAAGCTTTTAGATCTCTCTAGCTCATGCGCTTTAATTCAAGGCCCAATTCCCTTTTTGGTCCAAATGATTTCTAAAGCCCAATTTCCTCTAAAGCCCAATACATGGCCCAAAGAAAACCCCATTCTACTAGGCCAAAATACAAATCCAAAAATAAAATCCTAATCTAGTATTTACAAGCAAAGAGTCACAGGCTAGGTTTTCACATCTCGAGATTCTCTTTTGAACCACCATTCTTTATATTTGAATCTTCGATTCAAAGTGGCAAATCTTCCACACTTATCTTGGAATCCCCTCCAAGTGGCATGGTTTCCTTCCGTTCTGTATCTCTATCCATTTGATGTCCTCCATTCTTCTCGTCGTTGATTTTTGTTCTAGGGTCTTTTTACCCAGTGGCATATCTTGACTAATACTAGGGGAGCCAAAATAATATATTCAAAATTCAAAATTTATATATTTAATTATTGCCATTAACACAATAAAAATGAATAAATAATTTAGTATAACCATGTATCTATAAAAGAAATCACACATATACAAAGGATTGTCCTTTGTTTTCCAATTTTTTGAACTCATCCATAATTGAGTCAAAACTAAAATTTTCAACTATTTATTTTTCAATGTAAATATAAACATGTTCCAAAACATTAATATAAAACACGTTCTAATGGAACAATATGATCATTTGTATCATGATTCAGGATACATAAAAGCTAAGATATTGAATTTGTATTGATTTCATCTTCACCAAAACTTTCTTTTTATCACTTTTAAGAAATAAATCTATTCTTTTATTATTCATCAACATACCTATTTCTTTTTAAGTTTAAGATTAAAAAATAATTTATCATAATTTAATTAAAAAAATAAAAATTAAGTTACTAAAAGAGAAAAATCAATGACAATCAAGTCCCATTAAAAGATGATTATGAAAAAACACATAGTACAATCATTTTTTTCCTATAATCATAAAAAATGAATATAAGGCTCATGTGGTAAAAAATAATGTTAACTATTAAACATATATTTCACTATCAAGTAATGCGAAAGAAATACCTTTTGTCTTCACAAATGAAAGAGAACAAATGATAAATGAAAGAAAAAAAGAATAAGTTTATATTTAACTGTTTCTTTTTTCTCAAAACGAAAAGAAAACATGTGAGAGTGTGAGATCAATATAACTTGTGGAAAAATTAAAAATACAATGAAAAAGAAAATAAAAATATCTTAATAAATATTTTTATTATTTATTACATTTGATTTTATATTTTAATATTTATTAACATTAAATGTTATGTCTTATAAAATAAATAAAAAGATACCTCATTTAACTTTTATCAATTCCTATATATTACATATAATAAAAAAATAAAAAATTGAAAATAATTAATATATATAATATAAAAAATTAAAAATTGTGAGGAGGGGAGGAGGGGCCATGGCCACCACCTGCCCCAATGATCGTCCGCCACTGTTTTTACCCCTTTTGTCCAAGATGCATTTTACACTTCTAAATCTAAGACAACCATTCATCATCAATCCAACGGTTAAATAATCGAGAAACTCAATTTTACCAAAGCATAGACCAGAAGAAAACACACTACCATTGACCTCACTATTTGCCCAATGTACACACCTCTCTTTGTCGAGCGACCCGATTTGCCCAACGACCACTTCGTCTCTCAATTTTTTGACACACACAAACCAATCACTAGCCCAACGACTCTCACTCGCTCAATGACCACTTTATTTCGTAAAAACACTTCCAGAGTACGAAGGTCTAGGAACCCGAAACCATATTTAACATGCCAAACATCCAAAACATGCACAAAATGAAACACTAACCATCCCATAACATTCCTATTAACTCGAAACCGTATACATATCAAGGAAAACTCTTATATCAATATCATCATGCTCCAACGTACAAATCCTTTATCAATTCTTAAAACCATAAGAACAAAACTACAAATACTTACATCATGCCTTTTAATAAAACTCGCCCAAAATCATTCACCACCTATACTAACATTGCCTATAACATTTTGCATTTACCAATTTGGCACACAAACTCATAACCATTCAACTCTAACTTCATGTTCACACCATCCAAATTTCAGTCTTAAAACACCAAACAACTAACAACAAATCACATGCCTAAAATCAATACCACGACCTTCTTTGCACATGAACACGAACTATAATTGTATACTTACAACTTTTAACCAAAATCGTCCATTCCAATTTCTCAACACAACCTTTGTTATCCAAACCAAAATATTCATCAATACCACCAAGAATATTTCATAACCACATGGAAAAATTATCCTTATACAAATTATACTAACGACATGAACATCATTCATCTCAACATGGAAAAAAAGAAAAAGAGTATGCTCAACCACCAAAACAAGCTTCAACCTGCCAATATGATAGAAATTTCCCCAACCCTAATTTTTCCTACAAACGCACAAATTTCATTGAGCCATAAACTTCCAATTTTTCTCTTGCATTAGTATTTTCTCAAAATTTATAAAGAAACAATAGTAAAAACAAATTGTCATGCACCCTTAGTCCAAGCAACAAGCCACCAACATATTATCATAATTCTGCTATACATTATCAATTAAAAAAAATCAAGCTTCACCACTCATCACCAACAAAAAAACCAAAACATATCTCAAAAGAGGGTCTCACAATTTCCACCATGAATTCATCCATAAAAACAAATATATAATATCATACTCTGTTAGGCATAGAATTAATGGGTAGGTTAGGAAGAAATTTAGAGATGAAAATAGTAAACTAGGAAGTTGTATAGGGGGACTTTCTAACAAAGTCTATATAATGTCATATATAGGAGAGGAGAGGAAAGGAGGAGAATTTGGTAGATTGAGCTTTAGCTCTTTGTGAAGGGGAAAACCCTTAGAGGAGAGTGTTCTCCTATTTTTTGTTCTTTTCAGTGTATTCAATAGAAATATTACTCTTCTTTCTCTATTCATTTCTAGGTTCCTAACAATTTGGTCTAACCTATCGGATTTGAAGAGAAGGGGAAATTTAGAAACTTTGGCCAACAAACAATGAAAAGTTATGGTAGAGTTGAAAAGTTGGTCTATTGCAAAAGATATTCTACAGGACCTGAAGGAGATTAAAGAATTGTTCCATCACTCCAAGAAGAGAGAGTGGGGCACAAAAAGAAACCCTCAAATAAAATAGAATCAAGAAAAGAAAAGAGAAGAGGAGGCCATTGACAATTTTGGAATTAAGCAGGGTGAGGAAGAACCTCTTCAAGATATCATGAAAGGAAAGAAAGAGGTAAATATGTGATGAAGGCGTGACCACCTCCTTAGAAGCTCCCTCAAGAAGGATCACTAGAAGCATGTCTAGAGGGGAGTCTTATTTTAGTTTGAATTCCCTAAGTTGGTTTCTAGTTGACTTATTTTGGTTGACTTTTTGACTTTGATCCAAAGTTGACCTTTGACCAAGATTAGATTAACTTAAACTAACATGCTAATCCTTGTTTGTCTTGTTTTGTAGGTAATTAAGAGAAAGTAGAGCATGGCTAGGTGGCACTTGGTGATTGGAGCACTTGGATGAAGTGGAAGAGAGAGGAAAGCAAAAAGCATAAAGCAAAAGCAAAAGTAGAGTTGTACCTTGTCTATTTTTGCCTTTGTGGTTTATGCCTTAGAAGGTCACTTGGTCTCCTTCCTCTTTTGGCCTAGAATCCTCATGGGAATGCCTCCACCAATCATCTCCCTTCACTTGGCCAAGACTCACTCTCACATTAG
>Ga0214545_1005880_pt1 | contig 21808 bp, 16 predicted proteins | sample CNSS4metaG_FD_160064 | JGI IMG/M metagenome (GOLD analysis project Ga0214545, IMG submission 160064) | Root nodule microbial communities from cowpea collected in UCLA plant growth center, Los Angeles, California, USA - CNSS4 | ecosystem: Host-associated > Plants > Roots > Nodule | place: USA...
AAAAAAAAAAAAAAAAAAAAAACATCTTTTCAGAAGACTTGAAGCATATGTGCTACACACAACTTGCTTTTATTTTATTTTTACATTAATGTACTTAATTAGCTTATATATTTCTCTATATTCCTTTTCGGGTAGAATATCCTAAAAAACAATTCTCTCTTTAATTTATAAAACAAATCCCATTGTGAGTGCTTTTGCTTTTCATATATTTATTTTCCTCTTCTCTATTTCATAGAATTCCTTACAATTTACTAACAATTCCAAACTTGCTGATTTTATATGTCACTTTCATAAAATTCTTTCCGGGATGAATAATTTTCTACTTCTTATTTCTAAAGAACAATTTGTTTGTAGTTTTCTCTCAACTCTTGATAAATTAGTTTTGACTTAGGAAAAATCAAGTTGATTTAAGTTCAGATCAGGTCGAGTTGATTTGAGAAAAATCAATTTAAATCGGTTCAAACCTAAATTCAGTCAAATTAACTTAGATCTAAGTCAAGTTAATTTTGCATGAACCTATGTCAATTCGAAATGATCTAGATTAAGGTTAAAATATGATTATTTGAGTTGAAGTTGATTTAAATATCCTTACAAATTAACATTCATTAAATTTGAATCGCCTTATCCAAATAAATCATTTAAAAAAATATTTTTAATTTAAATCAACTCAAATTTTAATGTTTTGAAAATCATGATTTTTTTTATGCAAATCCAAAATAAAAAATGTAACATAAGTAGTTCTTCCGATTCTACTGGAATTTACGAAGAACAACGATATAAAAAAATAGTAACAATTATTATAAAAGAAACATATTTTTAATGTGAAAAAGTTTTCTTAATACACCTCACCCAATCAAACTTTACTAAAATCATATATAGATGTAATAAAGAAGAAGATAAAATGCAAACAAAACCTACTTAACTATAACTCTTCAAATTTAAATAATAAAAAAGATAAATCTAAAATAGACCTTGTGGAACTAATTTCTTCATACCGCATACTTTTGATAAAATATTCCAACAATTAAAATAATGAACAATATAATATGAACCCAATATCAATTTTTCAGTCCGATCTATTGGTTTATCGGTAAAAGAAACACGAATCATAATTTGACTCAAACTATATAGTAACTATGTGAACCAATTTTTTTTTCTTTCTCTCTTATTTTTCTCTCCAAAAATCTGTCAGAACTAACACACTTGTACTTGTTTAAAAAGAAAATATTTCAATACTCAAATATAATCACAAACCCACAACTTTAATATTCTTTATGCTAATAAAACAGACTTTATTGTTTTTTATTTGATAATTGATTTCATATATTCTATTTACCTTGGCTGGTTGGTGCCATTTATATTGCAAGCAGAACATTTTTTTTGTTGGTATCATGCAATGTCTACTTTAAAGCGTATATTTTTATTTTTATTACATCAAATTATATTCTTACACATTCCCTAAAAGCTTCACCACTGAGTTGAAATTCTCTCTAACTTTGAATTTTTTAATTTCTGAGGATAACTTTAATTGTAGTGATTCATATTTAATATTTATAGATTAATAACATAAATATATATATATATATATTCTTACACATTTTTAAATATATATTTATGTTATTAATCTATAAAAATACACTTTGATGTCACGGCAGGTATTTTTAACGAAATATTTTAAAAAAATGTATTTTCCTTTGAATTGTGGTTGAGTTTTAGACGGTAAATGGGGGTGGTAATAGCAAGGCCCTGGGTCCTGTGTCCTGGGCCGAGGACCAAGTGCTGAATTTAAGTCACGTGTGGGTCGTAGAAAAAAAAAGTAAGCCGTGTGAGGAAGTTGAGGTGGGAATAGAGCCACACAGGGCGAAGAGGTGTCAGCAGGAAGAGGCGCCACGTGTATGCTGTTGCTTCTCGCCCTCAGCACTTTCCAGTTAGTTTAGTAGAGACTTGTCTCTCATGAACCTTCTCTCGCCGTTCCTAATTCTCCTACAAGCTTCCTTTCCTAAAGAACATTCGAAACCGAAAACTCAATTCAATTCAAGTATCATCAAATGAGGACATTGCTTTCGCGCTTGATCCATTCCACGCCTTCCATTTCCAGGCTCAAGTATGCTTTCTATTCTTTCCAATCGTTATGTTCAGTAGTCGTGTCGTTTTTTTTTGTATACTGAATTCGATTATCTGATTCTTCTTGATATTTTCTATTCTATATTCGTATAATTTTTAAGTTTCTGTAATTGCCTGATTGAAATGAAATTGAGCTCTACGAAATTAGCAATGCTGTTATGCCGTGGAGGATAGCCGCTACAATTTAAGTGCGTCATGAGTTTAATTTTTCTGTATGGAATTCACTGTGTTAGGTTTCGGTACAAATGTGATTTGAATTTTATGTTGATTGTCTTCGTCATTTGTAAATTACTGATTAAGCCATTTCACCGTGTTTTCCTTTTCTTCTTACATTGCAGTACAACGGCAGTGTCGGTCAGCGGAAGAAATCTCTGCACAGATTCTAATAAAGTTGATGAGCCATTCAAAGTTGAAGAAGCAGAGACTGTAAATGTGCCCCCACCCCCAACAGAAAAGGTATTCTGCCACGATAACTGTATGTGAAACATTTATTTTTCTACCATTATCTGGCTTCCTAACTTAAAACTTGCGTTCGGTTTTATTGAAGTTGCTTGTGTTGGGAGGCAATGGATTTGTCGGATCACACATTTGTAGAGAAGCCTTAGATCGTGGCTTATCTGTTGCTAGTCTTAGCAGGTTTGATGCTTTTTCTCATTGGACGAAACTTGGATGTAGTTATGTAGGTGTTTTAGGTACTGTTCTTCAATCAGAATTGAAATTTCATCTCGTTAATCTATTATAATGTTTGCATTAGAGGAATGAATTATTGAGGTGCAACATAAATTTTGATTGCAGAACAACGGCAAAAACATTTATAGAACCACATCTATGTTTTCTATTTTTTTTTCATATTTGTATTATTACCAATCTGTCATTCTTTCTGTATTGTCACTCTTAATTGTCATCTGCTTGTCATATTTATTATTAATTCCGCATTACCAATAACTCCATGTCTTACTTTCCAGGTCTGGTAGGTCATCCCTACATGATTCCTGGGCTGGCAATGTTACTTGGTATAAAGGTCTGGTTTTTTGTTTTTTTTTTTCCTTTTTGTTTTTAGCATTTCCTTGTAAACAAAATCTTAGTGGGACACTATAATAGTCTAACGTGTCTATATTGTCTTCTAATGATTAGGGAATATCCTTTCAACTGATTCATTGAAAGACGCTCTAAATGGGGTCACTGCTGTTGTAAGTTCCCCTTGTTTTGTTATAATGCATATTAAAAATTTAGTTGCGAGTCCTTTCCCCTTTAGTTTATTATAATTCCTGGTAAAAATATTTTTCAACTTAGAGGAAGCCCAAAAGCCTAGTTTGTTTTATTTATTTATTTTTTTGTTTCTTGTGCTATTACAAGATGTTGCATTACATTTTGAACAATTTGTATACTGACATGTTTTGATCAGTTTGTTGTGACTAAATATCTCACTTTTATGTCCCTTCTTGGGATAAGCTAGGTAAAGTGGTTGGTGCGTAGGCTCTATCAATTTTAGATAATTTTGATGGTAATGATTGTACAATTTGGTTGCAAATTGTGGTTCTAACAGATTGTTAGAAAAAAACAGAAGTGAGTGTTTGTGATTGATTACAAGATAATTTGGGTCGAGAGAATTATAGTAACCATCCTGCATGCATGGCACTAACTGGCCTAATGTGTCTAAATTTTGTTGGTTAGGATACAGAATTATTTTTGTTGGTTAGGATACAGAATTATGCGTGAATATATGTTCCTCTTTGATGATTGGCCTATTGTGCTAACTTGTGTTTCTTTTGTAAGATTTCGTGTGTTGGTGGTTTTGGCTCCAACTCATACATGTACAAAATTAATGGGACTGCTAACATCAATGCAATTAGAGCAGCTTCAGATCAAGGTAATTGAGGAATTCAAACATCTATTCTTAATAATTGCTTGTTCAATTCTTACCATCTCTTATGAAATGACAATCTACCTCAAGTGTTTGGTCGTCTCCTTAAAGACAGATTAGATGCAAAGTGTAATGTTACTTGATTGTCACATACAAGCCATAAGGAATTTTCTTCAAATTTAAACTCTTTGATAGTTGCTTCAGTGATATGAGTTCACAAATAACCAATGTCATTGTCCTGCATTCTATTTCTGCTCATGATCTTGGCTCAACAATTTGTTTCATAATTTTACATGATATTAAGTTACATCCAACATGAACATAGTTTCTTGAAGTGGAGGGTCTATCGCTTGGTGACCCTACCCAAAACGTTAGAATGTCTAATAATTTGAGTATTTCCCTAATCTTCACAATTTCCAGGAGAATTCTTAACATACTTTAGGAGTTGTATGACTGCATCCTGATGTTCTTAACAAAGGGAGTTTAAAAATTGACTTACCACTCTCACTACCAATGCCATGTCTGAATGAGTCATTATGAGGTAATTTAACTCACCAACTAACTATTTGTATATCACTGGGTCAAAATATGGCTCTCTTTGGTCGGGTATAAGTTTGACACTAGAACCCATTGGTGTTTATTAACATTTAACATCCCTGTTTATTCTAGAATGTCCATGGCATATTTTCTCTAACACATGACTAAATCATGTTGGGATCGTACAACTTTTATACCCAGAAATTACCTCAAAGTGTGCAAAATCTTTTGTCAGAAACCGTTAAGCAAGATATTGTTTTCATTGGACAATACCCACTTATCACCAGCTATGATAACAATGTTGTACACATAAACAACCAGATAGATAGATACATAGTTAGGGAGAATGATGATAAGTGATTTCTCGAGGCCATACAGGGACCTTCAAAGATGAAATACCATATCAAATGACTCCTCCTATGCAACAATTCCAGGAAGTTGTTCCATCTGTACTTCTTCATCAAAATCAGTGTAGAAAGACATTCTTGATGTCAAATTGAAATAGGGTCCAGTGATGGTGGTCACAATGGAGAAGAGAACTTGGATAAATATCATTTTGGCAATATGAGAAAGTGATTATAATATTATCATAGATTTGTGTGTATTCTTTGGCAACCATACAAATTTTATAGTGACCAATTTTACCATTAGGTCCTATTTCAAGAGTATTCGACATTGAAACAACACCCAATAATTGATTAGTTAGTTGGAAGAGGAACCACTTCCATGTACCACTACTTTGAAGGATACACATCTCATCAATCATTGCACAATCATTGCTTTGGCCACTCTAGATGAGATAAAACTTCACCTAGAGACTAAGGAACTCTAACTAAATACAGCAAGGACAAATAAGTATAAAAATGTATGGTGGAAAGTCGATGATAAAGTTAGTATAGTGAGGAGAATGGTAATTTGTTGCATTGAAGTCAATGTCAATTACCCATGTGTGACATCAAGGCAATGTTAATAGTTGACTAATGAGGCTAATCAGATGGTAATGTAGGAGCAACAGGTGACTTGACAATAGATGTCTAGACAATATTAGGTGAACAAGGGGGGTTTCTAGTGTAGCTTCCAACACGTATTAATGGTATGTCCAATGTGGTGACAACGTTCACATTTTAGACGAAGTTTAAAATTACTTGTGCATAAACATCCAAAACTGCTACTCTATGATACAAAACTAGTACTCTTTTGCCAACTATGTCATATTAATTAAAATTGATTTTAAATGTTAAAGCTAGTTTTTAAAGCCAAAACCAATTATTAGCTTAAGATGTATAACCATTTTTTAGTTATAACTGGTCATGTAACCAGTTTTTTCAGTTCTATAAAACCAAAATCAATTATGGAAACAAGTTATGGGTTGGTTATAATATTCACTTCTCATGTATGGTAAATATTTTTAACCAACTGATTATATATCTGATTTTAGTTATTCACTTCTCATTTTTAGGATATATATCTGATTATATAATCAGTTTTAGTTACAACTGGTTATATAATCAGTTTTGCACAAATTAAAACTACTTCTACCAAACCAAAATCAGTCATGGAAAATCATTTATGGTTTTGTTATAATAATATTCGCTTGTCGTGTATTGTTAATTTTTAAGATTTTAACCAACAGGTTATTATAAAACTGTTTAATCGGGGTTAAAGTGAGTTCTTTTAAACCAATTATTATGATAGCCCCTACACAGAAATAGGATATGTTAGACACTGTTGTTCCATTTGGATAGCATATGTTTGATGCATAACAATTATAAGCTCTTAGTGAAGAGTCTAGCCTTTGTTGTCATGTGTTTGAGCTTTCTGTTATAATTTATGTCTATCTTGCAAAAAAGTAGGGCATATGGACAAACTTTTCTTCTACTATTTATAGGAGAGAAAAAACAAAATGAGTTTGTCCATAAGCTAAAATTAGCTTATACATAAATTAATTTGTAGATATTCTTGTATAGCTTCTCTAATTATTATTTTTAACTTGAACATAAATTAGTTTTAACTTACCAAAAAACTCATTCGGTTATTTTGTCTCTGTACACATTTTCTTTGACAATTTGTTTATACATTTGTTTGTTGTGAAACATGGAATGAGCCAAATGATAGAAATTGGTTGGTATTTAGTTTAATTAATTCAAACCTCATTTAAATTATTAGGTGATATTTAGCAACATTCATTAGAAACTCTTTGCTATTTTCAAGTTTACTAGATTTAGAATAAAAAAGAAAACTGAAATTGGTTTTGTATTTTTGTTGTTTGACGAAGTATTGGTTATATTTCCTTTTGTGTAGTTATCTACCCGTTACTGGTTGATGATTTGTTCTTGGTCCTACAGGTGTTAAAAGATTTGTCTATATCTCTGCTGCTGACTTTGGTGTAGTAAATTACTTACTGCAGGGGTATTATCAAGGAAAGGTAATATGTCCTACTCTTTATCGTGAGGATGTTTTCAGGAAAGAATTATTAGTTGATGAATATTTCTAGGAAACATGTGATGGAGAAATATGCAAATATTTACATTCCATGGGTGCATTAACACTTGCTTCACAGTTTTGAGTTGTTAGTTTTTTGAAATTTACAGTTTAGGACAATCACCTAGAACATGATTTAGTAGATTTAATATTGTGATTCAAAAGTTTGGTATAATTTGGAGCAAAGCTGAGTGCTTTGTTTTCTATCATCGCTCACCTACTGATTGCATTTATCTAGTTCTTTGTGCTAATGACATTGCCATTATAGTAATGATCAACCAGGTAGCATGAAGGTGAAGCAAAATCTTTTCAAGCGTTTTTAAACAAAAGATCTTGGTAAACTAAAATATTTCGTGGGTGACTGGGTGGGCTCTCACTCTCCCATTGATAGAAGGTCCACCTCCAGTTTATGTATATTTGTTAGATATAACTAGAGGCAAAATGTTATAGTCAGTTCCAACGCAAAGGCAAAGTATCGAGCTATGGTTGTTGTCAGTCTGGAGCTTGCATTAATCAAACAGTTCCTTCAGGATTGAAAGTTTGAGGAGGTTGCATAGTTATCACTCATGTGATAATCATACCACTATGCATATTGCCTCAAATCCAGTATTCCATGAAAATGATGAAATATATTGATGTTGATTGTCACTTTTTAGAGAACAAATGTCGGGGAACTATATGCCAGTTTTGTCAATTCCCATAATCATCTAGCTTGGTGCATATGATCTATATCCTTTAATCTAAGGGGAGTGTTAAAATCTTCTACATATATTAGAATCTTATATTTATAGTGATTAATGATATAGGACCAATTAGATTGATTCTATATTTATGTTATTAACTTAAAATATGGTAACTGAGTATTATTTAATTTTGTTCTATTATCTTTAAATTGAATAGCTCCAACGTGGTTTAAACACAGAATTCAGCACGTGCCTTCTTAGTTTCTTTATTCTAAACATATATAATTCTTGCCACCATAAATGTACTATCTAAAAACTACCTTACCTTCCTAAATATGATTCCCCCTTTTTGCTCCCCTCTAATAGACTTATTATGTCCTTTGTGCATCCTCCTAATTCTGGAAGATTCACCTCCTGATGGTTTTACTGATTAATCTCCTGCAATACCCTTCTCTTTTTTTTTTCTTCAAGTGAGCAAGCCACTGACGTTGTCTTTCCTCAATCTGAGTGAGCTTGGATCTTCAGTGTTGGTCCAAGTCATCGTATGTAATAGATCATGTGAAGAGATACGTAATGATTTAAATAGTTGGCTAGTTCTAGTCGTCTATTTGTGATATTCTGAATTCTATTTGTGCTGCCATCTTTATCATGTATACAGTAAAGAAAAAAATGGTAAATTTGATGCTGAAACGTTTTCGAATTTTAATATAGTGTCTCTTAACTTATGCAGAAAGCTGCTGAAACAGAGCTCCTGAGCAAATTTCCATATGGAGGTATATATTTTCTTAAGATAGTATTAAAGACATTTATAGTTTATTCTAGTTTGTTGGACCTCATACACCTGCTATTGTTCATTCTCGCAGTTTTGTATTCTTTTTTAACAAATTATTGCAGATATTTCAAAGAAAGTATAAATCGTTACTCATGATGAGTCATGACTCTTGTTATTAGGGAGTATTATGCTCGTACATGATTGCCCTATTACATGCTTTTTTCAGGAGTAATTCTAAGGCCAGGATTTATTTACGGTACTCGAAGTGTTGGGAGTATGAAGTTACCCCTTGGTGTAATTGGATCTCCATTGGAGACGGTAAGTGCACGTGCTTCTCTAATACGGCAGATATTACTTCGCTCCTTCGATGATGATTTGACATTAATTTTAGAGTAAATTATAATAATCACTTTTTAAGGTTTGTGAAATTGTACAAACAATTCTCTACTTTTTCTATCCCTACATTTACCTTATTTAGTTGGTTAACCCCCTTTTTACATTACACTGATTCTTTTAAGTGTTTGGAATAACATTAGATCACGTACACTACTTTTAAGGGAGGTTGTCGTAAGTGTTAAAAATGTGGGGGCTTTTTGTGTATATGTATGTCTGCAGTGTACATTCATGGCGTAACACTTTTTCCTTTTTTCGGTTTTGATTGAATGTCTAGTCTAATTCCTAAAAACGATTAGTTTCTCCTGAATATTAGCTTAATAAATTTGTTCATATGTATTTTTACTTTAATTTTATAGGTTCTCCAAGTTGCTAAACCATTGAACCAGATCCCACTTATTGGGCCTCTATTGACACCTCCTGTCAATGTTACTGCGGTGGCAAAAGTTGCTGTTAAAGCTGCTACTGATCCTGTTTTCCCACCGGGGATCATAGATGTCTACGGAATACAACGTTACAGTCAGCATAAATCAAACTAAAAATTCTCTTTATCTTGTTCCCTGGGTCAATCTAATATGGAGCGATTTGCTTCTGAATATCTGTTTTCTGAACTGAGAATATTTCTCCATACCATTTCCATGGCAGAATAAAGTCTGAAAGTGCGTGGATGTAGCCGTATATCTATATTTTTAAAATTTTCAACACGCCATAAATCTTTGGTTTATTATAATTAAGCCACTTAGGCAGGTAGGTGGTCCGAATGTTTGATAAGTAGTTGATTAGTTTTGAAGACGACCGAGATGAACTGTGAAAAAAGGCTCCGTCAAATCACGTAATTTTCATAGGAAATAAAATAGTAGATTCTACTTTACGGTAGTCTTAGATGGAAAGAATGAAATTGTAGTCGTAATCATTTGGTCAGATTTTTTTTATTCTGTCACTTGACTAGAAGAAATATATTTGGAACTAGTCCAATCTATTTTTTATTTGTTTTGGGATCAAGCACTTCCTTCCAGTCAAATTTTATGAACAAGGAAACGCGGATCCACTTTTCCAACCAATTTAAAGGAAAGTAAGCCTTTTGGAAGACCGGAATTATGAGCCCTCAATACATATATGGCTGGAGCAAAATTAAGACTTTGGAGAAAATAAAATGAAATCATTGATGATTTATAAGAAAATTAAAGAATAGAACAGTCTTCACCAGACACAAAGAAAATTTAGATGAAAATGAAATAGGGACAGAGTGGTAAAAGAAAAATTCAACACCAATATTTTTTCAAACAATCATCAAATAGTTTGTTTTAATAATAAAATATTATATTAAGATGATAACAACACATATAATAAAATTTTAAAATTAAATAACGATATTCAATTATAAAAATATAAGAGTGCAAATTATGCCTTGTGTGCAATGGTTTGACAGCTGTTGAAGTCTAAAAATATTCATGTATATTTCAATTAAAAGTAATACTCTTAATTTCAATTTTTATATATTACTAAGTTTAGTATTTTTGACATAGTATTAATCGGACAAATAAAAACATTGAAAGATAGACCAAGAAGAAAGAATATTATGTTAATCTTGAAAATATTTCAAATTCTATTAATATTATAATATTGAAGATTTTGATTTTGCCTCTACAAAACATTTAGATTAAAAAAGAGTGTTTATACGATTATATAGAGCTTAAATATTTGAAACTATATATTTCTTTTCAACTTAAACATTGGAAAAAATTATCATCTACAATAAACTTAAATATAAACAAATCCAAATAACTTCACCTTATCTACTAACACCATTCTAAAATCAGTTTTCATTTAACACAGATAATTTCAAAGCACTCGTTTCTTATTTATAATATTAAATTGTAATAAATAGTCGTTATAAAATAGTTAGAAACAGTACCAACTAACTTTTCAACTAAAATAAAATCGGTCGCTATTACATGATTTAGAATGAGAAAAAGTGCACTTACAATAATAATCTCGAAAGAACAATGAACTTGAGAAACACGGTGAGAAGAAGTGATTTATTTATTTATGAAAAAGCAAGAAGCAACTTGATATGTGTTGACCGTATGGTCCACGGGATCACGGTGGCCACAAAATGCTATATAACAGCACCATTTAAACCCTTTAAACCCTGATTTTTCATTGTATGAACCCTGTTTTCCCTCATATATATATATCATCATGAACAACTTTCTGGTTGCAGCTGCACAAGATGGGGACGTAGACTTGCTCTACAAGCTGATTCAGATGCAACCCTATGTGCTGGAACACACCGACTTCATGCCATTTGTTGACACTCCTCTGCATGTTGCAGCTGCTGCAGGCCATGCCAGTTTTTGCACTGAGCTCATCAGACTCAAACCCTCCTTTTCATGGAAGCTCAACCAGTGTGGGCTCAGCCCCATGCATCTTGCGTTGCAGAAGAAGCATCACAGATTGGTGTGTCGCTTTGTGGAGATCAACAAGGACCTCGTGAGGATCAAAGGGAGAGAGGGTCTCACTCCTTTGCATCTTGCAACTCAAACTGGGACCATTGATCTTCTGCCCAAGTTCTTATCGGCTTGTCCTGATTCCATCGAAGATGTAACTGTTCGAAGTGAAACCTCGCTGCATATTGCTGTCAAATATAACCAGTTTCAGGCTTTGGAGGTCTTGGTTGGATGGCTTCAGAGAAACTGCCAGAGACACGCTCAGAACCGCGAGCGCAGGATTCTCAACTGGCGGGATGAAGCAGGCAACACCGTTCTCCACCTTTCCGTTCTCAAAGTCTTCCCTCAGGCATGCGTTCAATTCTTTCCTTTAAATACTTTTTTCGTCCTCATTTTCGTAGTGTTTGTTGTGGATGATCTTCATTTTGACAGAATGTTTTAAAATGGTCTTTATTTTTACAGAATGTTTAAAATGTTCTTCATTCTCACAGTTCGTATTTTATGTGGTCATTTTCTATCAAAATGAGGATCATCCGCATCGTTACTAATTTAAACGGCGTCACAACAAATGATCAAATAAAACACGAAAAATGATGACCATGTTAAACATTCTATAAAAATATGACCATTTTAAACATTTTGTCAAAATGAGGATCATCCACAACAAACCCTACGAAGATTGAGAACGAAAAAGTTATTTAAACATTTAAAAATCACATTCAGAACGGACAATAAGAGATGATCGGATAAGTTTTTAATGAGTGCATTTTGAATTCTTTGTGCAGGCAGTTAAGTTGTTGTTAGAAAGCAACATAGACATAAATGCAAAGAACTTCGAGGACTTAACAGCGTTGGACATAGTTGAGATTAACCAAACCGAGGCTCACAGTGCAGAGATCAGAGACATGTTAGTGAGGCGTGGAGCTTTACGTGGCTTTTCGATTGCTACCACAACACTGGTGGAAGAGCTACGAGCAAAAATCACATTCAACGAGAGAATAGCGATCTCGGTGACTCGTCTGAGAAAGAGAATATCAAACGACACACGCAACGCATTGTTGGTGGTGGCTATTCTTTTCGCGACAAACACTTACGAAGCAGTGCGTAGCCCTCCCGGTGGAGTTTACCAAGCAGAGGGTAGTTCTAATAACAAGATCAGCACATCGTTCCAGCACAGTGAGTATGCAGCAATGCAAGAAATTGCTGGGAAAGTGGTGATGAAAATGCAGATCTTCAACTGGTTCTGGTCCTTCAACACATTCTCCTGTTATCTTTCCATTTTGATGATATGTTTTCTGATGCCACGAGGGCGAATCAGTGTTTTCGTGACCTTTCCGCTTTCTATATTTTCTGGATGCTACGTCTTCTCCATGTTAGTGATATCACCCAGTTTCAGGTTAAACACTGCCACTGTGGTTCTGCCATGCGTGTTCACGCTGTTCTACGGTTGGGGGAGTTACGTATACATTAGATTAGCCAAAAAACTTAAAATGTACGCACATAAACAGAAAGACACGTTCAAGTTTGTGGGAGGAAATAGATGGTAATGATTTATGTTCTCATAAACAACACAAACTATTGATTAAAAGAAAGTAATTGCAGATTATGGGAACATGTTTTGGAATACAGAAACTTTTCTACCTTTCATTTTTTAAATGGTTAGAATCTGTTGGAAAATTATGTTGATTACTAAATTTTTTGACAAGTTTCTCTTTTGAGATATAGTTTTTTATTTTTTTATTTTTTCATTTTTAATATTCCAAAATTACTTAAAAAATAACATTTCATATTATAAAAAAAATTATTAAAATTTAATAATTAAAATATCATTGTCCAAATTTATTATGAAAAATGATTGTTCTATGTCATATACATAAAATAAGATATTAATTATATAACTTTCATTATAAGATGTTATTAATTATATAATTTTCATCGTTAATTACTAGTGACATTTATGATGATTAAATAGTGATTTCAAGTTTAGTTTTAGTTGTTGACCAAGGCTTCTCTGTGCTTGAATAGAAATGATTGTTGTTAGTGTGGTAATAGGAGAAATTATATATGGGAGGTTAGGGATGGTATTAATAAGATAGTAGTATTTAAGGCTAATCGAATTTTATTAAACTGTTTGAGAAAGGTGAAGTTTAGTTGTGTAGAATCTAGGTATAACTGATGTGAGATAGGATATAGAACGGATAATAACACTGTAATAATTAAATTTTAATATTTTTTTCTTACAATTTTGACTAAGTTTAGAATATAAGAAATGAGAAAATAAAAAAATGATAAACTATTTAAAAAATGCTAACTTAAATTATAAATTTTTCATATAGAATGGAGAATTAGGAATAATTTGTGAAGTTCAAATAATTTTGATTGGAAGCACGTCACTATGAGGGTATGTGTATACAGGTAGATATAAGTGTCATTTCTCTTTCCAAAAAGTAATATTTATTTATTTATGAATTAATGTAAATATTTATTTATTTATGAATTTTAAGACCAGTATATATGAAGTTTGAAATATATATCAAATTCCATTTTTAATAGATTAAAAATATATATTTATCTTTTTTATAATTTTAAAATTTCTCATGTAAATTTCAACTCCAATTAATCAACTTCTGTTCAGTCAAGGAAAACCTAACTCTAGAAAAGTTAACCTGCATTGTTTTTGGTTGGACTCCAACCAAATTTATGAAATCCTACCTCCTTTTACTATTACTAACGGTTCTTCACTCGTGCACCTCAAATAAAATATTATTCCCAGTATTTATTTAAATATTATCGTGCTTTCGAATTTTAATATTTTTACAATGAAATCATTATTCATGTTACAAAATTTTAAATTCGAATTAAAACTTAAATTTTAAATTTTTGTTATCAAATATTTTTGTAATCAATAAAGAACTTACAATGTTATGAAATTTATATACCTACATCAATTAGTTATTACAAACAAGTTATTGCAATAAATTTAATTTTATAAATATGAATATATTAATTCCATACTATATAATTAAATTAATAAACATATTTAATTATAAATGCACTCAAATAATTAATTTAAATCAACATTTAAACTTGTAATTTTTATTATCAAATAATTTAATATTTTTGAACATATTAATATTAACTACATCTAATATATAATTTAGTTAAACTTAGTAGTCTTTTTATATATTATACAAGTTAAAAAAAATGAATAATGATTTCATAATATTATATTGGTTATGAAAATAAAAGTATTAATATATGTTGTAAATTTCATTTTTGAAGTTCGTTTGTAGTGCCAATATACCATTTCTGGAAATACTTATGGTTTCATTGCTACAACTAATCCTAGGCACGTAGTTAATACTAACTTATTATTCATGCATTTCCTTCAGAACACGATGCATTGATTACAAAACTTTCCTATGCTTTTATACATACATTCTTTTATACACTACCTGAAATTTACAAGGATTTCAGTGTATCACCTCAGGTACTGTTCAATACACTCTTTCAGTTTCTGGAAAGTTACAGGTTTTGACACAAACGAGTCCATTCCATTTGCATAACACTCTTCAGCACTCTCTGACAAAGCATTTGCTGTCATCTGCATCATTATGATGAATATTAACACAATGATCATTTACTTCTCAAAAATTACTACACTGGAAACTGTTCCAATATCAAATTAAAATCATCCTTAAGATTGTTTAGCATCACAGTCACACTAAAGGAACACAGAGAGTGATTGATTACTCACAGCAACAATAGGAATTCGCTTTCTAGAAGGTTCAGAACATTCATAATATGAATCTGAAAGACTTAGCTCGATTCCAGCATTTCTTGCAGCATCCCAATTGCCTGTTTCCTCAAAAGATCGAATCAGTTTTGTTGCTTGAAGACCATTCATAACTGGCATGCAGACATCCTATGAAATGCAAGTGCCAAAAGATTAGTAGAACTCATATCAAGTAAAGTTAATATTAAAAAATGAACAGAAAATTTTTTATGGTGAAATTGTCACAAGATTCCATTACAGATCCCAGAAATTACCATCAGAATCAAGTCAAAAGAGCAGCGCTGAACTGCACGTACAGCTTCCACGCCATTATTCACAACATGTATGCTATGGCCTAATTGCTTCATCATGGACTGTGTCACCATGATATTAATCTTGTTATCTTCAACAAGAAGGATCTTAGGCCTTGATGAGGATTTGGTTACTCCTGGTGTACAGTTACTTGATTGGATAGTTGTGCTTGTCTTTCCCTGACCCTGACATGTTTGTTGGGATTCACATGACTTTGTTGCTGCAGCCGTTTCTCCACTTGCTACAGTTGCTTCAGAGGAATCTGCATAACCATTCAAGGACCAGGTATGAGCCTTATCTTGCTGCAGTTTATCTCTGCTAACTAAACTTCTGTTCTTTGCTTCTGAGCTGTGACCAGATGAACTGGCCGATTCAGACATTTCTGGACCATCAACAACTGAAGATGAATCGTCAACTGAGCATGTCTCTTTTGACATGATATCATTAGAGAGGATTGCATATAAACTGTCAGAAAATCCACCAAGTTTATGGGAGCTTGTGTAGCCAATTTTGTTTGGTAATAACATCTGTGTCCTGCTACATCCATTAGAAGAGAACAGAGAGCCCAAAGTGCGTGGCTGGAATTGGAAGAAACTTTCTATTGTATCATCAGATGCAGCATCATTGTTCTCTACATCAGACAGCTCATCCTGGTCATCAGAATTATCACAAGCATTTGAAACCTTGTATGGGAGTATGAAAGTGAAGGTAGAACCGTAATGTTCTTTGCTAGACACGGTTAAACGACCCCCCATCAACTCAACCTATTACAAGTGCAAAGAAACATTTAGCAATTGAGTAAAGAGAGAAAACAAATGAAATATCACCTTTTTTGTTACGAAAACGAAACATCATTTTCAGTTTACCAGCTGTTTGCATATTGCTAATCCTAGCCCGGTGCCACCGTACTTTCGAGAATGATCTGCACTGACTTGCATGTACCTTTTAAACAAGGTTGGAATAGCATCTTCTGTCGCATTACAACATGGAAAAAATATTCATCTGATGAGTACTTTTTTTCTGTAAGAAAATTCAAACTAGTGAATACAAAGTAAAACTCTAAAACAAACAGAAGAAAAGAAATCAGGGTTGTGACTTGTGATGAATAAAAAGGTAATGCTCACTGCGTACCTGGTATTCCAATGCCTGTGTCATATACATCACAACGTATCCACACTGTTGTTCCAGCTGAATAAGGTTGCTCCTCAGTGTCTCCATTCATTGAGCATTCGCTTTTGACCGGTGATCTACATTCATCATTGAATGCATGGTTTTGGCTGGGACAATCATCACCAAGAGGTTTTCTGTTGCTGCCACTTTGAGGCGTTGATAGATATTTATCTTCTTTCAAACCATTCACTGAAATAGTTGAATGCTCTGAAGTCATCTTTTGCATGCATTCTGCCTTTGCAAAAGAAGGTTCTGGCACGACGTAAAGGTTTATTCCAATTTTGCCTTCATGGGTGAACTTGACGGCATTGCTGCAAAATAGTAGCAACAGTGAATATAAAGCAACCGACCACTCCCTCAAAACAACAAATGAAAATGAAAAATTGGATCATTTACGTGACAAACTAATTGAAACAAGACTACTAATGGCATGAAGCTTAGTACCTGATTAAATTTGTGAGAATTTGCCGCATCCTTAAAACATCACCAACGACCTGAAATTATTAGTGAACCATATGAACTGCAAACAGTTAGCACTAACAGACCTTATAGGAAAAATATGCTAAATATGCGACAATATTTATATTGAAGAAATCAAGCATTTAAGGACAATAGAAATGCAAAATATGTGAGAGCTAACGTTGTATTGTAACTATTACTAACTCCTCACCTCAATAGGTACATCATCAGTTACATGTCCTTCCAAGGTTAGTACTTTTTGCAACGAAACTGCAGCAGTCTGGAGTACATGTTTGACTACCTCTCTTGGCCGGAATTTAGTAGCTTCCAATTTCATGACTCCTACATAGAGCAGGGATTTTGAAGCATGATCAAATTTTAAAATATCAGTGCCTAAAGTAAAAACTCCAAAGCACTACTTGTCTTAACCATAAGCAAATTCCAAGTTGCTATCTGAATGATTAAAATCTATTTTACATAAATCAGATTTCTTTTAGTAAGAAATGGAACAAGGATAGATTTATAACCTGACTCAACCTTGGAAAGATCAAGGATGTCATTTATAAGTTGAAGAACCAAATCTCCAGAAGATAGCATGACATCCAAGAGTTGTCTTTGCTCCCAATCGAGTTTTGTGTTAGAAAGAACTTCAGCCATGCTAACAACCCCAGACAAAGGAGATCTTATCTCGTGAGACATTGTCGCCAGCATTTGTTTTGCTCGCATTGTTTCCTCTATTAAAAGGAGGAGGGGAACATAATAAACTTTCTTGCTGCAAGAACAAATTGAAGAAAATTTGATAAATGAGATTTGACTGAGTGATTGAACCTGTAATGTGAATGGTTTTATTTAGTTCTGTTTCCTTGGCTTTCTGAACAGCAATCTCTTCCCGAATCTTTGCCATCCTTTCCCTTTTTCTCACCTGAATTTTTTTAAGAAACATAATACTCTCTTTACAAGAACAAGAATACAAGTACGACAATAACAACAAAGTTTTATCCCACTGATTGAGATTTCGCTATATGGATCACACACCATTTGACTTGGTTAAAAAGAAAAAATGTAAGTAAAACTGAAGAAGACAACACCTACCTGATCTGTTATATCCATTCCCATGTAATTTATTCCAATTGTCTCCCCTGCTTTGCTAAACACGGGCTCTACGTATATCAAAAATGTCTTTGACCCAAACAGTTCTGTCTCAAAAGTGATTTCCCTTTTTGCAGGCAATCCTTTTTCCAAAACTTCTCTCTTAAACTCTTGAGATTCCTTAACACCAGCTCCCGTGAATATTTCAACATCCGTTTTTCCTATGATGTCCTGAAAAGGATGAGTAATGTAAAGAGCTAAGATATTTAAGCATACCTAAAAGTCCTTTGCAAAGAACTAAAAGAGAGGAAAATAAGCTTCTTCTCAGTTTTCAGCAGCTTTTCATAGAAAACAACTAGAACAAAGCAAACTCAAGCAACATTGATCATGACTAGAGTTTCAACAGGAATCATTACCTCTTCTTGTAAACTTGGAAAATGATTGTATATAAAGCAATAGCGCAAATCTTTGTCCTGGAACAAAAATATCAAGCAGATTAAAAGAGCCATCATCAAGCAGTGCCTACTGGCTTGTTAGTACTTAAAGAGTACTCAAAATCTCATAATCAATTTCAAGTCATAATATCCTATGATTATTCTACAAGTTATTCCAAATGAAGAAAAAAAAAAACTCAACACACTGATTTACCTGGTGGCCAATAACAACAGGTGCATTTTGCAGTATAAAATGCAAGAAATTGTCTGCTCTTTTCAGGATCTGGGACAGTTCTTCCACAGGTGAGGATTGCCTTTCAATGTTTGCTATACTTTCTTGCAGCTTTTCTTCAAGAATCTGTTCCCTTTGGATACTTGCCTCCAGCTGCTTCTCTAATTGCAAGGCTCGCTGTTTCCAGTACATGACGGTGTCATACTCAGCATCAATCTCGTTCTTCTTGTTTTGAACCACAGCATCACTTTTCCTGCAAGGTATATCATGCCATATACCATCATAAACGTCATCCAAAATAGAAACTGGGCGTTTATCACCCCCATATCTTTCTTCCTCAAATCGATGCTCTTCCAATATCTCTAATTTCCTGAGCTCAACATCCTGCCTTTGCTTGCTAAGGTTGTCGAGTTCTTCTCTGAGAAGACGCACAACATTGGCCTGTTTGTACTCCCAGTGTTTCATTAGGTACGCCAACTGAGAAGACCCTTTTTCTGTAAAATTTGTAAGCTCCATGAGTCGCTTGAAATCAACTATAGTTGGCTCCTCCATGATAGTAACCTCCTCTAACATGTCTTGGTCCCTTCCAGGCTTTTCTATAAACTGCTTTCCAACATCAGTTCCAATATCTTCAGGCCACATTGAAGGAAGGGCCTCAATGTCCATGTCCTCTATGCAATCATTCTCCATCTCGCAGACCATGAAAATTGTGCTAATCCAAGTTTAACTCTTTGGCCTTTTGCATTATAAGAGGCAGCGAACAGCACTCTCAGATAGAAGCCAAAGCAGTGGACCCTGCTCCAATAGTTAGGAGAAGATCAGTCCCGTCAAAGTTTGGAACTAAAATCTTGTTTGAATAAATTCCCCAGTAAGTTCTTATAATAGGCAAAAATAAGAAGAAAATAAATTGAATTTCCTCCACAAGCTGAAATCAACTTCTGCATTTAGCTTTATAAAAGTTATGTCATTTTACTTCTTCGAAAAAACTGAAATGCAAAGATGATTATAGAGTGTAAAAGAAGTTTGATTCGTTTTATCTTTTTATCCCATCTCCTGCAAGTACTTATCAATTATTGAATTGGGATACACATAAACTAGGTGCCAGGAAAGATGAAGTAAAATGAAATGAAAGGATAAAAAAACAACAAACTTCGAGCTTAAAAGATCATTAGCATCCTTTGCATCCCACCTCAACAGCCAAATGGAGAATTGCAACGTTCAAAAGGCTTTTTCCCTGCAAACCAGTCTCTGAGAAGAATCGTTTCCACTATGTATTCAAATGTATCACAAGAAACGCAGCAGGTTCCAGGAGAGCAGAAAGAAGCAATCAGCAAATAGAGAGGAAAGCGTGTGTTTATAAATATGTGAAGTACAAAGCAACAACCTTTAATAAAAAAACTGATGAAAAAGAATACCAACCCAGGTAGGTACGTGCATTAGGGGGGTCCTAATGATGGAGAAATGTTTGGCTTTCTTAACTGCTGTTGTGTTTCTTTCCTGTTTTTTTGTGACAAACAATGTTATGTTGTAACCTTCGAAAGTCCACAGTTTTCTTTCCTCAGCAAAAAGCAAAGCCTCAGGTGTTAATTAAACAAGCATATGGTATGCCTTATCTTATGATGTCGTTGTTCTTGTTCTTTTTCTTTCTCTCTCCCCAAAAAAATGGATTAAACCGTAGAGAGAGAAAATGGGTGTGTATGGGGACACTTTGGTTTTTAAATCCACAAGAAACCATTGCTGTTCCCCGCCTTTTCCCAAGTGCCACGGTGGTGCTGGTGCGGCGCGTGGAACCACGCGTCAGTGGGTTTACCGAATCAACTCACGTACTTTGAAGTTAATGACAATTGTCAGCAACAGTTTCTACTCCGCTTTTAACACACTTTTTCTTTTATTAAAAAAAAATATAATATATAAAATATAAATTTAATTCAATAAATTTTAGCCTAATCATAATTTTATATGTAACTTTTCTGGGTTTTGTTAACCATAGTTTAAGTCTTAGCATAATTATTTTAGAGTAAATATTTAGATAAAACCTCAATTTTAATTTAAAATAACCATAAAAAGAACACTCAAACGTTTTATAAACGAAAATTTCATAAATAACCACAAATAAAATTTTCCAGATTTTATATAAATATCCGTCAAGCAATGTGAAGTGGTGTTATCTATTCCACGATCGGGTGGTTGCTTTAGTTTGTAAACCAAGCTTCTTTGATTATTTGTAATAGGTTAGGGAAAGCAAGGGTAGATTGATTAAATAAACCAAACATTATATGTCATTGTCCATAAAAGGAAGATAATACTAGTTTAACATTTGGATTGTATAATATTAGCCTATGTTATTTAGAAGGCAAAGAAAATTAATCAACTTTAACCATATGATTGCACCTTTGTTTGAAAACCATTCCGACCAAATTCAACTAAAACTTTTTATAAGCCTTCGTACAAACTTAGAAAAAACTCCAAAAAAAAAATGGATTGAAAAACTAATTTCCAAACACATGTTTAAATTATATCTCCCATGTGTCCGTCTCCTAACGCCCCTGTTACGCATACATAATACAATTAATTAAACAAAAATAAATAAATCAATTAAAACATGAAAATAAACAAACAAAATAACGATCACATGCGAACAATTTAAAATATACAATTTTACTTTTAAAATTTAATTAAATGAGGAATTTATTCACAAATAAAGTAATTAATATGAAATTGAGCCACGGTGGCGCGTAGAAAACTCGCTGCTCACGTCATGCGATCGTGTCGTATCGTTAAGCGTTGTTTCCTTTTCAGTTTGGTCTTATTCACTCAAAAATCATTCATGCATATATTGGCTAAGCTTAAACACACCAATTTTTAAGGGTTAAATATGTTTTTGGTCCCTCAAGTTTGAGCGAAAGTTGGGTTTAGTCCCTCATCAAAACTTTTGACCAATTTAGTCCTTCATCTTCCAAAATGCGTGAATTTAGTCTTTTTAACCAAATTTTGTTAAGTTTATCTGACATTTCAAGCGCATTTCATGATAGT
>Ga0214545_1005888_pt1 | contig 21781 bp, 26 predicted proteins | sample CNSS4metaG_FD_160064 | JGI IMG/M metagenome (GOLD analysis project Ga0214545, IMG submission 160064) | Root nodule microbial communities from cowpea collected in UCLA plant growth center, Los Angeles, California, USA - CNSS4 | ecosystem: Host-associated > Plants > Roots > Nodule | place: USA...
ACCATTCATGATGAGAGATGGATGGTTATTAAAAAGTAAATGAACTTAAATTCGTTTTAATGTTTTGGGTAACCTAAAGTACTAGTTTAAAAGGAAAAAGTTGGAGTTTAGGCAAGGTTTTGGCAAGCCTGAACTTAGACTCAGAAAAACAGAGACAAGGGTGAGTGAGAGGGGTCTGACGTGAGGGAGTTGAAGGCAGAATTGAGAGAAACCGAGGTTGGCTATTGGTGATCAAGGGAGAGCTTCATCAATTGTTCAAATTTAAGCTAAGGATCCAGGTTAGGGGAGCTGGACTCCGCTGTTTTATTTTAAATAATGATAATATGTGATGTATGATAAATTGAATGTCTATCTACTGTTGTATTCACGAATTTCTATGTTTTTGGAAAATTTCCAGAAACCGCCTAGCGGGTGATGAACCACCGCCAGGCGACTCATCTGTTTTAAGCTGGTTTTGGGGTTCTGGAAGGGAAACCGCCTGGCGGCACACTCCCAGCCGCTAGGCAACGCATGGGGTTCTTATCGTTTCTGGGTTTTGGGATGAAGGGCCTGGCGGTGTTGATCCATCTGCCAGGCGACGCAAGCGTTAGGTCTCGAATTTGATAATTTTGGGGTTCTGGGTGATTTCCAAACGGGGAAAACTCTAGGATAAGTCATAGAGAATAATTGGATGTCGAAATTCTTGTTGAATGCTGTGATATAAAAGCTTAATCGAATAGAACAGTACAACTAGGTATTAAGGTTGAAAGATTGGGAAAATTTGGTACTGTAAAGTGCAGGTGAGTGGAAATTCTGAAAGGAAAATTTATGGAGAAGGTACAGTCGGATAAGGGGTTTTATATACGTGAAATTGTGAGGTCTGGGTGGAGTCTGGAGTCCGGATGGTGTATTGCAGAAATCTGGAAATTTCCAGAACTGATGCACCGCCTGGCGGCACGGAGCTTGCCGCCAAGCGACGACGATGGTAGTGCAGGAGTGGCGTTTTTCTTGGTTGAGGGAGAAAGCTGAAGGTTAAAGGAAGTTTTGTATGACAATGAGTTCAGTTAGAAGACAATTGGGGTCATTGGAGATAGAGAGTTTTATGAAATGAAATTTACCTAGATGGTGGGTAGGTTATGTGAAAAGGAGTACGTGAGAATAACAGAGAACCAAAGTAAATTAGATCCTGATATGAGTTAAAATTGATGTGATGGTAATACGTGATTTTGAGTTAAATAAGTTAGAATGCTGTTTTATGTTCGACAGATTGAATTGTGAAAACGTAAGGGTAATTGGTACTCTCAAGTTAGAGATTTAGGACAAGGATGTTGAGTTGTAATGGTGAATTATATTAACCTTGGTGACATTTTACTTTGTTTTTGGGGAAATTGAGTCATATAGTCTGGCTGGACTGTCTGGAACTCGTTCTGTGCAGCTACTGGTATGGCGCCTGGCGGCAGGGTTGAGACCGCCAGGCGATAGTCATCAACACCCAGGGCCACTGGAGGGAGTGGCGCCTGGCAGAGAGGTAGATTCCGCCAGGCGGACGGAGCAGTGACAGTGGGGAACGAAAGCATCGGCGCCAGGCGGTAGTGAATGACCCGCCAGGCGGTCGCGACTGAGGTTACATGTTTTGACGCACTTGGCGCTTGGCGGTACGCGACACCCGCCAGGCGATCTGGGAGCTAGTAGCGCTTGGCGGTACGTGTTTCCCCGCCAGGCGATCTATACTGCTGCAGCTTTGAGTTTTCATTATGAATTTGTGATCTACAGTGTGTCTAGTGATGCTTTAAGGGTGAGATTGCTGATGTTCCTTGAGTTGTGGCTCGGAACGTATCCTTTGAGTTGTGGCTCGGGATAGGGGTTAAGCACGTGGTATTCCTTGAGTTGTGGCTCGGAATAACATCTCTTGAGTTGTGGCTCGGGATGGCAGATGGACACGAGGAACCCTTGAGTTGTGGCTCGGATTGGCGAGTGTTGCCGGTGTGAGTGTGCTGGTTGTGGCTAGTACGGATGGGTCTAGATGGATTGCCCTCCTCAGTTGTTGGCTGGCGAGTTTGGTAGTCTTGGGACGATACAGACCATGTTCGTATAAGGGAACTCTACCTGGCGTTGCGGTGTATGATCCGTAGCATGTTTTCCCGCACGTGCTCTATCGGTTGTGGCCGATAGGTATGGAAGCAAGTCACCTTGAAGTAATCCTTAGACGTTGTAGAACACGAATATTCTGATTGGAGGTCAGATGGTAGAAATTAAAGAACTGGGCAATGTGATATGTTTATGTTATGTACGATATCTTGTGTTTATATGCTTATGTTTCTGTAACTTTATACATGTGATTTAATTGTTAAGCTCACCCTATCTGCTTGTGTGTGGCGATGATCGTGTACGCGGTACACGGGAGCAGATGTTGGTGATGCAGGTGGCTCTGGTGCAGCCTAGTCGCGAAGAGGGGATTGAGTTGGGGAAACTATTACGTTTATTTACTTGTTTTTGAAAACATATGTAAACCCTGACGGGTGACTTGATAATATTGTGGATTTTGGTTTTGTAATGAATGTTGTACACTTTATTCGCCCATTTAATAAAGTTTTAAATTTTCCCGCGTCTTGGGAAAATGAGGTATTATTAAACGCAAGATTTTATTTATTTCATTCATTTAATTATAAATCAGTAATATCCTGGCGGGATGTTACACCGGGGCTGTGGTCAGTCTCTTCTTCATCTCTTCAAAGCATGCCTCACACTGTTCCGTCCATGAGAAGGGTTTGTCCTTTCGTGTGAGTTGTGTTAAAGGACTTACCATTTTGGAGAACCCTTCTATAAATCGCTGGTATTACCTAGCCAATCCTAGAAAACTTCTCACCTCTGTCACCGTCTACGGCCGTTCCCATTTCAACATGGCTTCTATCTTTGCAGGGTCGACTGCGATACCATGAGCTGAGATTACATGCCCAAGAAATTGGACTTCGCTCAGCCAAAACTCACATTTTGATAATTTCCCATACAACTTATGTTCCCTGAGTATTTCAAAACTACTCTTTTTCTTTGACTGAGCTCTCATCATGAAATAGGTAGCTCCCTGTCTCAGTTCTTTCATGGCTTCTTGAGATGAAATCAATTTTACCCCTTCAGTTTCTGGGAATATCAATTTGCGCCGTCCACAATCCATTACCACATGGTGATTGGACAGCTAGTCCATCCCCAATATCACATACAAATCCTCCAACGACAAGCAGATGAGGTTTACGTTGAACCTACGGCCCGCCACTTCGATCGAGCATCCATCATAACTAGTACTGGTTGTAACTTGCCCAGACGTCGGTGTCGAGACTACTAGCTCGTACCCTAAGTCATGAACCTCTAATCCCAACCTCCCCACACATGTATTGGAAATAAAAGAATGCGAAGCTTCCGAATCAAAAAGTACCCATACATTCTGACCCATCATTACACACGTATCTTGTATAAGATTACCTACTCAGTTTGCCTTGGCGCTAGTCAGCGCAAACACTCTCCCTACTGCTCTTGGCCTCACTGTAGAAGGCAATTGTGGTCGTGGCTCTGCGACCGTCATCTTATTAGGGCACCTGTCTGCAAAGTGGCCGGGTTGATCACACACAAAACACTTCCGCCCCCCTCCACTACTCCCTGCGTTACGAGCAAGTTTGGGGTAGTCTCTTTTTGAATGTGCTCCCCCACACTAGAAACACTTCAACCCTGATGACGACGTCTGAGGTCGGTTATAAGGCTTCTTCTAGTGTCTAGCCTCCACAACATTCCTCTGTGGTCTGGCTACGCGACTAGGCCCCATATCTAATTATTCCACACTTTTTGCTTGTTCCACCAAAAGAGGAAATTCTCTGATCCTGAGTGGCACTAGAACTATGAGCAATTCATGTCGTAGACCCCTATCAAATTTTCGACAACGCCATTCCTCTGTGATATTTTGTGTGTAAAACCACGCCAGATATTCAAATCAGTTAACGTAAGCCTGCACGGTCATATTGCCCTGTTGTAAAGTCAAGAACTCAGCTTCCCTCTCATGCTTAGCACTATCTGGAAAATATTTTTCCAGGAATCTCCTTTTGAAATTCTCCCAGCTCACTTCCTCCTCCCTAGTTCCCATCTGTTGCTGCATTCCAACCCACCAGTATTCTGCATCACTCACCAAGAGAAAGGTGGCATAAGCCAGCTTCTGTTCATTTGAGCAGCCTAGTACACGGTATATCTTCTCGCACTCCCTGATCCACGCGTCTGCGTCATCAGGAATGGCCTTGCCATCGAACTTCGCTGGTTGGTGCCTCATGAAATCATCCATGCTGACAGGTCGTGGTGTAGGCTGTGGTAGCACCACTTGTTGCGGCTGCATAGCGTCAACCAATCGGTGAATATTTCGTCAACTGAATTATTGGTACCAATTCTTCTACCTCTTCCACCAGCCATTTCCTAGTTTCTGGAACATAGGTATCATACACCATTATAATTCATCTTGAAAAAATGCATTAGCAACAATCACCATGCAATAACACACATCTCATCAATTCTATAATTCAATCAATTTATACTCATCCCACAATCGTGTTAAGCTCACTTCCCAAGGCCCAAACATCATTTTGAAATCATATACTCTGATACCAAATGTAACACCCTAGATGATATTACTAGATAAAGCTTATTTTCATAAAATTTTCTTTAAGAAATTCAGACATTATAATAAGTTCCCAAGCACGGGAAAATTTAAAACTTTTCTCGCTATAATCCATTCATACTGTCCCATCTTTATTACATGTCCATAATAGATAAAACATCATATTGTCTATTACAAAATGTAGGAAAGCATAATATAAAGAAAATCCCCCATCGGTAGCCCCACTCTATCGCTAAGCATCAGCATTCTCACCTGAATTCACATCTGCTCCCACGTAACAAGTCACATGATCATGGCCAAACACACACACAAACAAGAAAGGGTGAGCTGAAAAGAAAACAATATAATCATAAGATAATAAAAATTGTCCCTTACATAATATACTTCCAATCTCATAACCTATATGAGAAGATTCAACCACAAGCTTGGTCCTTAGGGATTATCATGCTCCCACGAACCTACCCGCTCGTGGTCCAACTCTACGGACCTCCCCGCCCGTAGTCCAACTCTACGAACCTGCCCGCTCGTAGTCCAACATGTGTGAACACCTACTATGAACCTCCTCGCTCATAGGTGTGAGCTCAGATCATACGAACCTACCCGCTTGTATCCCCACACAAGAGTACAACAGATACGGACCTCCCCGCCGGCATCAATCACGCATCTCACAACTCCGTTACGAACCTCCCCGCTCGTAACCAATCCAGAGTATCCCTGACCGAGCTATCAAGAATAGGAAAGAAAATGGCCATGCAAATCCATCTGTAAAGGACCCCTGCTATTGCGATTCCGCCTGGCGTTTCCCTATGAACCGCTAGGCGAACAGCTCCAGACCGTCTGGCGGTATCCCCCCCTCACCGCCAGGCGCCATTCCTCCCAGTTCTCTTTGTCGCGTGGCTCACCGCCTCGCGGAGCTTTTTCTACCGCCAGGCGCCACACCAGTAAAAATACTTCCCTATTGGTTTTTAACACTTCCAAGGACTTTCATACACATTCAACCATTTAATCTCACATCCAGATCATCAATTACAATCATTTACAATACTACAGTCATCAATCATCAAATTAGCAAGCATCAAATTTACTATACTGCACCTCTCTACAAGAGCACTACTTTCATATCCTAATATTCCAACATACAGTTTATAACAGTACTCATCACCAACTTTCATATGTTCAATCTAAAACAAATATGACACCTTATCAATTATGTAATTCAAGCATTTCATATAAGCACAATTTCATACCAACAATCTGAATACGCACACAACCCTACCAAGACAGTCCTGTTGGAATACTCATTCAATTTTCTCCAGCCTACATCATATTGTTTATATATCAACCCAACCCATTTGATAACCCTCTTACATCACACAACTTCCTCATTTTATTCTAACAATCATCCCCAACTCTCATAACTTTATTTTTTTTATTCCTCACCGCGCACCCCAACCCGCTGCTGGCTGGTCGGAATCGCATGGCGGTATATCAGGTACCGCCAGGCGGCGCATCAGTGGTTCTAGAACCATTCAGGTTCCCTCACCTCTGCAGAATCTATTATCCCTAGTTTTCCCAATTAAATTTTTCATCACAGATTCAATTACATGTATCCATACATCAACACGCACTGTTCAATTTTTATACAAACTGATTAAAGCTTCTTAGTATCATATTGTTGGTTCACACACATCACAATATCAATCACACATACTATTAGGAATCATGGGTTTGCACCCCACCCCATATCCATCAGATTCTCACACACCAATTCCTAATCACCTCAATAACATATTATTTGTATCATACAGGTGCAGCAGTCCAAGCATATTCCAAAAACATCAAAAATAGATCAAATTATGCAGCTCCAGTGCACGCCGCCTGGCGGGTCCTCCATGTCCGCCAGGCGGTTCATCACAGAACCCATAAAAACGCTGTAAAATGTTACGTCGCCTGGCGGAGCACTCCTAGCCGCTAGGCGGTTCTGGTAGTTTTTCCAGAATTTACGAATTTACACGCGAAAACAATAAAATGCAACTATCAAGCCACAAAATCATTCTAGAACAGTAAAAATACGAATAACAAACATGAACAGCTCCCCTTACCTGATTTTTCCTTGCTTCTTTAGCAATTTAACGATTGGTGCTTGTTGTCCAAAGCCTCCTCTAAAGGTATCTTCTTCAACTCCCTTCAACCCTCACTCTTTCTCTCTAACCCACGAAATTTCTAGTCCCCTCTCTGTTTCTCTTGACTATCACCTTCTCTGACTATTTGTTTTCTCACACACTCCTTTCCCTCTAACCAATTCAGCCCAATTAAATAAAAATAAAAGAAAAACGAATTAAATTTATATTTTTAAGTTTATTAACCATTATTCTTGTTTAGATCTACTAATGGCCTATTCGGGACTTGAACTCAAGTCCCTTCAACATAATTAAGTGCTCCAAACCGCTTAGGTGCCCATTATTTCCTGTCTAAGATTTATCAAAGAATTCTCCTAAGGTAGTGTCAATCCCTCATTTCTATTCCATTAATTATTAATTTTCATAAATTTCCTGGATCTCACACAATTTGGTATTTTTTATTTTATTTTATGAATAAGTTTTATATATTATGATTATCACAACCATTATTATAATAATATTTCATTCTATAATATTTTCTTAATTATCAATAAAATTACAAATTATTTTCAAGAAATAAAAAATAAAAATTTAAATGAAATGATACACCCCTTTGCTCTTCATTTTTAACAATTAAAAAGAATGTGTTATAATCTAACTTACCACAATTGAAGTACAATTAGGTTAAAAAATTATTGACGTAGCCTAACAATGAACAAATCAAATATAGCATTTTAAAAACTAATATATACGCTTAACCGCCTCTATAGTAATTTCTTTTAAATAATTCATAAGTAATTAAGACTTTCTTGTAGTACAATATTTCAATTAGAAAACTTAAAATGAAATCAAATTAATTAAAAAATGATAATCTTTTTGTACCACACCAAGCCAACTCAACAAAATAGTAATAAAACGATGCTTATGTACCAAAGCATTCAAGTAATCAGCCTAGGCCGAGCTGACCTAAGCCTAACCGGCCTAAACCGGTAACCTAAAACATCTAGAAGAATAACCTGCCTAAGACAGCACATGAGCAACACAAACCGCCAAGGAAAGTAGTCGGCCTAGGCCGGCAACCACAAAACACTTAGCAAAATCAAAGCCCCCTAGTATCCAATGGGTCCACCTCAAGGCCTGGGTTAGGGCCCAAGCCCACTTACAGCCCAAACTAAGGCCCAAGCTAGGGCCCGGCCCATGGCATAGCCAAACACAATTAATACTCTATAAATACACGTCCCTTGTAATTAAAGGTACGCATTCATTACTCCATTAACCACTTGATTTGACCTTTTGAGAGCTTTGACTCACTTGAGCTTCAGAGTCCTTTCTACAGGTAACCCCTTCTGGGTCCAAGCCGACATGTACCAACCGGAAAAAGGCCAACTAAGGAGATAGCGGACTACATGGGTAAGGTGACGCTTGTGCCTAACTTATGTTGTTTGTTCTTTGCAGGAACAATTCATGGGGCATGAGACGAACACCTTAGTACCCGTTTCTCTCTGAAGATGGTTTCAACCCGCAGCAGAGCTGGAGTTAACAAGTACGCTGATGTTGGCCCTTCAGGGCCCACTAACATCACCCCTGACCTGGCCGCCATCCTAGACGGCCAGGCTAAGATGCAACAAGAGTTGGCAGATCTGAAGAAACGCAGTGCAGATGAGATGGAGGCGCTATGGCAAAAGAATTCTCGCCTCAGGCGAAAGATTGAAGCTAATCCCACCCTGAAAGGAAAAGCCAAGAAGGTGTCTGAGGCTGCAAGGTCCCCGGCCTTCCAGCCCACAGAAGAAGAAAGCGAATACAACCCCATCCCTCACACCTTCACTACCACCCAACAAACACCTATTCCTTCCACCCATCCTGTTCACTTCCCATCCACCCAACCAAGGCACACCGCAGCCCCTACCCCTGCCGCTACCCTCCCCACCACCCAGATCCCCTACAATATACCCACCACCCTACACACTACACATGTTCCACCTTACAACCCATAACACCTCTCGACAACCCACATCCCCCCTCACAACTTTCCCTCCACCTTCCCCACTATGATCCACCACCCCATCCCTCCCCATCCGCTCCCACCCCACCAGCCCAGACGTCGTCACCCCTTCACTGATTTTTTCGCCAACACCCCCCTTCCTGCCTAGTGGGAACCCTTCACACTGGACCGCTACACTGGCGAAACCGACCCTGACGAACACCTCAAAGTCTACATAACCCATGTCACCCTGTACACGTCCCAGGACGCGGTCTTTTGCAAGGCCTTCCCCACCACCCTCAAGGGCCCTGCACTAGAATGGTTCACAACCCTTCCACCCTACTCCATCGACAGCTTCGACGCCGTCTCTCATATGTTCTCCACCCATTTCGCTGGCAACCGCCCACACCAAACTACCACAATCTCCCTCTTGGGCAATAAATAAGAACAAGGGGAACCACTCAGAGCGTTCATTGATCGCTTCAGTAAGGCAGCCCTTCGAACCCCACACCTCAATCAAGAAATGATCCTTCAATGTATGGCACTCACCCTCCAACCCGACCCCTTCACCAACAATGTCTACCTCCACCCACCTGCCTCTCTGCACGAGCTCAAGTTGCGTGCCGCTAACTATGTCCGCATGGAGGAAATGCAAACCCTCCACACAAAATTCTGCAATGACTATGCCACCACTTCCGCAAACCCAACCCCGCAACCCGCTCGCCTCGATACCCACCCATGCGAACCCCGCCAACCTCGTTTTACTAGATGTGCCCCCCTTACTGTCGCCCGCTCCCGCATCCTTGACGAGGCCCTACAAGTTGACCTCATTCCGCCACCACGTAAGATAACCACTCCTCTTAATGCTGATATGACCAAGTATTGCCGCTACCACCGCAACCATGGCCACACTACAGAAGACTGCAAAGCACTCCAGGATAAAATAGAAGAACTGGTCCGTGCTGGTCATTTTCGCCGCTTCATCCGTAGAGATGATCATTGCTCTGGATATCGCCACCCCCTCGATCTGACCACAGACGCCCTCCACACGACTCTTGCCACGATAGACGCCCAACCCAACCCGCTAACCAGGAAGCCCAACCGGCCCACACCGACATCACCCCCGCCGATCCTCCCCTACGTGGCACTATCAACACCATCTTTGGTGGCTTCGCTAGTGGAGGATCCACCTCTTCTGCCAGAAAGAAACACCTCCGCCATATTCAATCCATCAACCATATTACTCATTCCCATCACAAATGCCGCATGCCTCCCATCATCTTCACAGACGACGACTTTCACGGCCTCGACCACCAACAAGACGACCCCATGGTCATCACTATTGAAATCGAAAACTACACCGTTCAAAAAGTCCTAGTCGACAGCTCTGTTGACATTCTCTACTGGGCTACCTATCAAAAACTCCAGCTCCCGGACATGGCCATGGTCCCATATGACGAACCAATCTATGGCTTCTCTGGTGAACAAGTTTCCACCCGCAACTACATCGACCTTCACCACGTGTTTCGTGATTGTACCCAAACCAAAACCATTCTCATCCGCTTCCTTATCATCGACGCCCCCACATCCTACAATGTCCTCCTGGGCCGTCCTTCGCTCAACACCCTCGGCACTGTCGTCTCCACCCCCCATTTGGCCATGAAATTCCTATCCCCTTCTGGCGACATCCTCACCATCCACTACGACCAATGCCTGGCACGCGAATGCTACATAGCTAGCCTACGTCCATAACTCCCGATCCAGCAAACCAACCACATTGAGCGACCACCTGGCTCCGGCATCGCCCTATCAGGCGAAGATCTAGACCCCAGAGTGGGCCAGGATGTTCGTCTTGAACCTGTTGAGGATACCTCCCCTTTAGAGCTTCCCAATGACCACTCCATCAACTTAGGCACCAGTTTGAACTCTGACGAGCTTGCCATCATCACACCTATCCTTGTCAGCAACACGGACCTTTTCGCCTGGTCAGCCGCTGACTTACCTGGGCCCGCTACATCTCCCAGAAAAAACGCAAACTTGGCGAAGAACGCCGTCTAGCAGCTAAGGTTGAGGCCGACAAGTTACTGAGCATAGGATTCATCGAAGAAGCTCAATACACCACTTGGCTTTCTAATGTAGTCTTGGTGAAGAAAGCCAATGGCAAATGGCGGATGTGCGTAGACTACACAGATCTAAACAAGGCTTGTCCTCGCGATGCCTACCCCTTACCCAATATCGACCGACTTGTTGACGGTGCGGCAGGGAATAAAGTGCTTAGTTTCTTGGATGCATATTTTGGATACAACCAAATCCCCATGGCCGCATCTGACATGAACAAGACCGTCTTCATCACGGACGACACCAACTACTTTTACAAAGTTATGCCCTTTGGCCTTAAGAACGCTGGAGCAACCTACCAATGCTTGATGGATAAAGTCTTCAGCCATCTAATGGGACAATGTGTCGAAGTATATGTTGACGACATGGTTGTCAAGTCTCCAAGCCACCACCAACATGCCCAGGAGCTCTCGGTGGTCTTCTCCGTGTTATGCCAATACAACCTTCGCCTCATCCCTGACAAGTGTGTATTCGGCGTCGACCGTGGTAAATTTCTCGGATTTATGTTAACCCAGCGCGGTATAGAGGTCAATCCCGAAAAATGCAAGGCAATTATCGAGATGCGCAGTCCCACTACCATCAAAGAGGTCCAACACCTCATAGGCCGCCTTACCGGAATTTCCCAATTCCTGCCCAAACTGGCTGAACAAACCCAACTCATAGTCCAACTCCTCAAGAAATCCACCTGGTTCGCGTGGACTGACGATTGTGAACAAATCTTTCAAAAACTAAAAACCACCATAACCTCACCTTCTATCCTTCCCAAGCTGGACACTCGCCAACCCCTCCTAGTGCACATCACAGCCACCGACCACACCGTCAGCGCCGCGCTTGTCCAAGAAATAGAGGGCACACAGCATCCTGTCTACTTCTTTACAAGAACACTACAAGATCCTGAAACCATATACCAAATGGTGGAGAAGTTGGCCATGTCATTGGTCCACGCAGCTCGCCGCCTACGCCCATACTTCCAAAACCACAGCAGCACTGTCAAAACTGACTACCCAATCCAAAAGATATTGCAAAAACCAGATCTAGCAGGACAGATGTCATCCTGGGTCATCGAGCTGTCAGAATTCAACATTCGCTACGAACCCCATGGCCCCATTAAAGCCCAATGCCTCCTAGATTTTGTTAATGATCTCTAGCACACACCCACAAAGGACCAGTGGACGCTTCATGTAGATGGTTCCTCGAATCCAAAAGGTGTTGGTGTTGGCATCATGTTAGAAGGGCCTAACGACATCCTCATTGAAAAATCCCTCCACTTTGCCTAGAAAACATCAAACAACCAAGCCGGATACGAAGCCATCCTCGCCGGCCTTTCCCTTGCCCGCGAAGTTGGTGTCAAGACGTTAACATGCAAAACCGACTCCAAGCTTACTATAGGACACCTGAATGACGAATTCTAGATTAAAAAGCTGCCAGCACATCCCCAGGACTGACAACATCAGAGTCGACATCCTCTCCAAATTAGCCAGCACCAAATTAAAAAGCTGCCACCGATCCCTATTACAGCAAACATTATCTACACCCTTCATCACAAATACCTGCCAAAACCTATCCCACTCCCCAGCCGACAATACCACCCCTCCCCAAAACCACAACTGGACCACCCCTTATATCCAATATCTAAAAACCAACAACCCCCCGCAAGATGCAGACAAAACTTGGCTGGCTAAGGCCGCTAGGTATACCATGATAAGCGATGATCTCTACAAATGCGGATACGGCCAACCACTTCTCAAATGTGTCACTGCAGAACAAGCGTAGTATATCATTAAGGAGTTACACGAAGGCATTTATGGCTACCATTCCGGCGCACGCACTATGGCTACTAGAATCCTTAGAGCCGGCTACTTCAGGCTGACTATAGAAGCAGACTCCAGGACTACGTCAGAAAGTGCAAACCATGGCAAAAACATGGCAACCTCATCCACCAGAAACAAGAACAACTCCATTCCATACTATCCCCATGGCCCTTTGCTAAATGGGGAATGGACATCATCGGCCCCTTCTCCCCCAGCAAGGGGCAGGTGAAATTCGTGAGCCGTTGACTATTTCACCAAATGGATAGAAGCCAAACCGCTAACCACTATCACGACCCAGCAAGTTCAGCAGTTTGTTTGGAAAGATATTATATGTAGATATGGTGTTCCACATACTATCATCACCGACAATGGCTGACAATTTATAGATAAGGAGCTAGCCAAGTTCTACACTGGTCTGGGCATCAAACACATCACAAGTTCTATAGAGCACCCACAAACAAATGGACAAGCAGAGGCGACCAACAAAGTTATGCTGGTAGAACTGCGCAAAAGATTAGATAGTGCCAAAGGCCGATGGCCCGAAGAGCTGGTAGAAGTGCTATGGGCTTACAGGTGCACCCCTCAGTCATCACCAAACGAGTCCCCATTCAGCTTAGTTTACGGTGCAGACGCCATGATACTGGTCGAAATTGGCGAACCATCCCTGCGCCGAGAACTGTACGACCAACCCGCAACCACCAAAACATGGCCACTCATCTCGACCTCCAACCCGAACTCAGAGAAAAGCCCAGATACGCAACCTACCTGCCAAACGAAGAGCTGCCAGAAAGTATAACGCAAACCTATGTCCACGATTGTTCATAATCGGGGACTTAGTATGGAGAATGGCCAGCAGTGCTAGAAAGAAGCATGGCAAATTCTCCGCCAACTGGGACGGCCCATACCGCATACTTGAAGACGCAGGAGGCGGAGCTTATCGCCTGGAACACTTATTTGGGGAAGAGATTCCCAACACTTGGAATGTGTCCCATCTCAAATTCTACTTCAGTTAAATGTATATCGTATTGAACCGAATACTTGTAACCTTGGGTGTCCTCTTTTTCCTCACCTGGCCTTTTTCCCTAAGGAGGGTTTTGGCTAGGGAGGTTTTAACGAGGCACCCCAGATTCAATGAATAAAACGAAGGGTTCTCAACTGTACGATTTTCTCTATTTAACTTTCACATTCGTTTAAGTTCCCCACCCTTACCACAAGTAAGCGGCCTGGGTCGAACACCCCTAACTCATGGTTAATTCGTTTAAGTTCCTCACCCTTACCACAAGTAAGCGGCCTGGGTCGAACACCCCTAACTCGTGGTTAATTCGTTAAAGTTCCCCACCCTTGCCACAAGTAAGCGGCCTGAGTCGAACACCCCTAAGTCGTGGTTAATTCATTTAAGTTCCCCACCCTTACCACAAGTAAGCGGCCTAGGTCGAACACCCCTAACTCATGGTTAATTCATTTAAGTTCCCTACCTGATGAGGCTCCTCCGTCGCGGTGTTCGCCGGAAAAGCTCTCCCAATCGGCGTTCCACCGATTGATTCTCGCTTAGAGCGAGGGAAACGCAGCGGAATGGTTCGTGTATAGTGTTTAGGCTCGAATCTCACTGGTTTCGAAAACCCTAAGAGGTAAAAAAAAAACTAATATAGGATTAGGATCGGAGCAGAGACGAAAGGTGGGAGTACTCTTAACCAAACTATCATTCATCAAAGCTCCTTTACAAAGAAATGGTCTGCCCTTTTATAGAATCAAAGGAAACCGGAAAGAAAGTAACATGAGTGTAACGGCAAAGCTGCCGTGAACATCATGAACAAGTGAACAAACGAGCTAACAAAAACTAGGATGGGTAAGGATGGCCATCTAACAAATCATAATGACAAAGGGTTGTTGAAGAAACGTGAAACCCTAACAGCGTACTCCCCGCGTGAGTGAATCAGAAGTGGAAAACTTAATTGAAATGTTGGCTGCAGATAGGGCATGAGAAGGTGGAGAGAAGCTGGTTGGAGGAATTGGGCTCGGGCCCAATTAAAGTGTGATGTTGGCTGCAGCACATGAAAAGTTAAATGAGGTTGCGCAAAAGAAATAACCCTAGCAGCACCACGAGCATGTGAAGGTGGATCGGTTGGTGTGAACATTTGAAGCAGTAGCAACTAAGGGTTCCGCACACGGAAAAGAAACAAAAGTTGCAGACTCCGTGACAGGAAGGAGTGAAAACGCGTGAAGGTTGATGTCCCGCTTGTGATGTATACCCTAGCCACAAGTGGGCTGATTCACCTTGCGGCCCAACAAGTTGAAGCTCTCGTAATGTGAAAAAGGATGAAACACGTGGTGTGCAGAAAGCAAGACTTAGAGAGGAATCGGCTCGAAGGCGTTGAATGAATTGTAGAATTGGGCTCGTCTTGTGTTGGCTGCAGCAAGGATGTGGTGCTGGAAGGAAAAATTGAAGAAGCGTGTGATTGTTGATGCAAAGGAGAGTTGGGCCACAGGCCCAATGCCAATTCTTCAATAATTGGCAGCTTAGAAAATAGGCTGCATTTAACAAACAAACCCAATTAGAACACATTTATTTAATTAAAAATAAAGAAAAATAAAAGAAATTAAAAAGGAATGGGCCCAGGCGTTGGCCCAATGCTGTAAGCCATATTGGGGTCACATCATCCCCTCCCCCTTGAAGAGGATCTGTCCTCAGATCTAGAGGGTTAAAAAAGGCCCACAGCAACCAAAATTATAGTACCACCAGGATCAAAAACAAATCTGCAGTAGTCATCAAATAAAAGTGAATTAGGATTATAATGACCATGCAGTAAAATTGAGTGGGGACTATGTGAAAATGAGCTTATAAATTTTGAAAAAGTTGGTATTAGGCCCACTTCACAAAAAGAATGTTTGACACTTTGATTAAGATGATTTTTGAAAAGAATTTTAGAGTCAAAATGTGTTGGTACACAAGATGTTGAGGAGGATGAAATAGGGAAATGAGATGGAGAACAAAAATTTTGAGAAGTAAACAAAACAAAAGATTTAATGAAAAAGTGAGTAGAGTTTAAAGATGGGAAAACTCCCTCTGAAAATGGGATCTTCATGTAAGGAATTGGTGAAGAATTGATCACCAAATCCCTAACATAAAGTTCTTTTTGCTTTTTTGAAATGCACTTTAACTCTACCACTTGTGATTGTATTTCAAGATTACTCTCTTGTTTTATTTTCTCTCTTTCCTCTAATTCTTTTCTCTTATTCTCTTCTTTTGCTTTTCTTAGACTCTCCTCTTTAGCCTTTTCTTCTTCCTCTCTTTTTTTCTTCTCTTTTATTTCTTTTTCCTCTTGTTCTCGTTGAGCACAAAACATCTCAAACTCTTCTTTTTCTCGCTTCTTTTCAAACTCTCGAAGCTTTTGATGTTTAGCTTGCTCTCTCTTGTATTTTTCTCTCTTTCTTTGTTCACTCAAGAGCAAGTCTAAATTATGCTTAAAATCTTTTTCTAGTCTAGAAAATTTAGCAATGTTTTGGATGAATGCATCCCCAATATCAATGAAGTCTTCTATCCTAGCTTGTTGTGCTTTGGTGATCCTAAATGAAGGGGGTATGAAATGTTTCCACATACATGTTTTTAATTCATAAAATGTATTGATGCATGATATTCTCCCCTTTTTCGCTAGATATTGCCTCTCTTGCCACCAATCAAATGCACGTCCTACAAATCTAGATGTAACATGCCTAAGAATGTCTATATGACTATATTTACTAAACAAAGGTTGCACCAATTTTTCAGTATCCCACATCCAATCTTTAAATGATATTGGTCCTATATCTTCCCCAAAGAAAGGAATGTCACTATGAATGGTTTGATGCAACTCATGACTACCATTATGCCTACCTAAATGCACACTATTATGCCTATCTATATGCATACGGTTAGAAAAAGAAAAACTCATTTTGAAACACTTTTGACAAAAATAATTTTTCACAAAGTTGATGAATTTCTAAAGAGAAAGTAGTGGAAAAGAGTTCTAGAGATACTCCCAGGAAAGGGAGGTGAGTCACATGGACAAGCTTAGGAACCAAGCCTTTCCTAGCCAGAGATCTCTAAAATGCTTTCACAAAATTTCTCAATAAAAATTACAAATGAAACAGATTGTATGAAAAACAAATTGAGAAAGTGTGTGAAGAAAGTGAAAACTGAAAGACCAAAAGAAGGTCAACTAGGTGTTAAACACATTGCACCTAGATATCACGGGACTTAAAACAGAAATACAAGCATACAAAGCACGCAAAACAGAACCTGGACATTGAAACACAGAGCATAAAAGCTGAAAACATAAAGACTGAAATCGTAAAAACTGAAAACATAAACTAGACGAAAAACCTAAGTGAAGATACAAGTGGCCTTTGGAACCCCTTGAACCTCACACTAAACACGCTTAAACTATTACAATTAAATGCTAAGGATGGGATTGCTCTACAACATTTTCCCACCTAAGCCAAATAAAGGAGAAAACTAAAATCTGAAAGAAAAAAATTTACAACCCAAAAGTCCATGATATCAAAACAGAAATAAGCTAAAAGAACTATGCTTCTTGTTGCAGTGTGCTAGCTATTGTTCCTCTCGGTCCAGTGTTGGACTTTATCCCAGCTCACACCTATGACTCTCTCGTGGAGCACTCCTTTGAAGTCCCAACTCACTCCTTTTTCCTCTCGGTGGCCACTTAAACTGTGTGTCCTCACCACAGCTGCACTTTGCAGAAAAGGTATCACCTACAAGGCTACCAAAAACAGTGAGTGCAAGCCAAATGAACCAAGAACAAATGAGTAGTCAGCCACGTTTGAGAGTAAAAGCAGAAAAACAATAAAAGTTCAAATTTGAGACAAGGACAACATCAAGTGATGAATATAATAGACAAACTCAAGGATAGCCAATAAAGACAAGCAAGAAAACAAGCTAACCAATAAAGAAGGCACACAAAAGGAACCTAAAGAATGTATCTAGAACAAGATGACAAAACGAAAATCAAACAAAGACTCAAAACAAGTTGAATCAAGAGCATATGCACATGAAATTGAACAGAGCAGTAGGCACTTTGTGAACTGTGCAAGATAACTTGTATTTTGCTGAAACAAATAATGTTCTCAAATTCAATAAAGACTGAAACAATATCTTTCAGATGCTTTTTTTTTATCATAATCTTTTTCTTTTCATTGGACTTCTTTCTTCCTTTTAACTCTCAAAGATATTAACAACAGCTCACAACAGTATCAATGTGCTACTTCCACAACAGTAAGCAAACGCATATGACAGCATCAAATGATTCAACTCAAAAACAAAATGAAAGAAACAAAAGGGAAACAAAGACTCAAGGCACAAAAATAGGCAACCAGAATATGCGTGGCCAGTGCAGTGAAAATCTGATAACAGAAGCTTACCACACAGAAAGTGCAATACAAAATTGATATAGCAGAACTGAATTTATAACAGAGCCAGAAGTAGCAATTTAAATGATCACAATCTGAGAAAACAGCAGCTGGAACTCAAAAATTACATGGCAGTGCTGAAACAAAATCAGATGAATGCAGCAAGTGAATAAGCTGAGGCACCATATTTCATAAAGCACTTAAACACAACGGAGAATACCATCAGGCTACACTGCCATCAGAGCAGGACTCAATCAAATATGAATATGAGTAAACTATGCACATTGAAAGTCCTGATTCAGAAGAGAAACAACCTCAACAGCAAAGAACAGTAATTAAATTGGTTGAACATGATATCTAGGCTAATCACAGACAATAAAATTGTGATATAGCAAACCCACGACAGATGCAGATGCAATGATGAACAAGGAATAATCAAAATAAGTTTCCAGAGCAGAAATTGAACTTTGACAAAGAAACAACAACGAGAAGCAACAACAACGAGAAGCAACAAGCATATACTCTGAAAATATTTGGAAACTGCATCAAAGGCAACTAACGGGTCAGGCACTGATTCAACAAAACAGATTTCACAAGAGCACTGAAACAGCCTATGCAATCACCAACCAAAGCAAGAGTGTCCACACATAAATTCTGATGCGAATCAAATTAAAGTGTGATGGAATACTCATTATGTGCTAAGGAAAGAGCAATCATTGGCCAACAATTTCAATTTCCAGAGCAAGAACAGAATCAAACAACATATGGGAAATCAACACTAAGACAACAATAGCATGAAGAAAACATGAATCAGTGGCAATATGCACTGTAGATAGTTGCTAATGATCTATTAGCCAACTCAGAACTCTAGAACACTTACAATAACAGAAACTAAGGATTCAAAAACAAAACAGAAATTGAATGAGATGCGAAACAGGGACAAAACACAGTTTAAGCACACATCTATGGAATCATTGACATACAAAACGAACTAAACAAAACCTAAGACAAAACACAGATTATAAAATTGTAAAGTTAGGTAAAAAAAATTGAAAAACCTAATTGACATGCATTTGAATCGGGAGAATGAGCGAACTAAACATTTCAACATCATAGTTATTGATTCAAGGTAATCTGAACAATATTAATGAATCAATTTCAGCACAAAAGTTCAGCACATATTAAGCACGAAAGTAACAGATTAGGAAAGACGCAATCGAATATAGAACAAGACGAAATCAAACATTTGAAGAAAAAAAACAAGTAGAGATAAGAAGCTTATCTTGCGATGCCGAGAACCGAGTGGCTCTGAATACCACTTGATGAGGCCATTGGTGCTGTTGATTGGTGGAAAATAGACTCCGTTCAATAGAGTCGGCCTCCAGCAGCCGTTCGTTCGGTGGAAACGACTGGAAAACGCAGCGGAAGATCGGATTGGAAGTTAACGCTCGATTCTCTCAAGCTTCTCACTGGAATGGTATACCCGATGAGGTGAAACCTAATCTAGGGTTTAGGGTTTGAGCAGAGATGAAAGGTGGGAGTACTCTCAACCAATATTCTCATTCATCAAAGCTACTTTACAAAGAAATGGTCTGCCCTTTTATAGAATCAAAGGCAACCGGAAAGAAAGTAACAGAAGTCTAACGGCAAAGCTGCCGTGAACATCATGAACAAGTGAGCAAGGGAGCTAACAGAAACTAGGATGGGTAAGGATGGCCATCTAACAAATCATAACGACAAAGGGTTGTTGAAGAAACGTGAAACCCTAACAGCGTACTCCCCGCGTGAGTGAATCAGAAGTGGAAAACTTAATTGAAATGTTGGCTGCAGATAGGGCATGAGAAGGTGGAGAGAAGCTGGTTGGAGGAATTGGGCTCGGGCCCAATTAAAGTGTGATGTTGGCTGCAGCACATGAAAAGTTAAATGAGGTTGCGCAAAAGAAATAACCCTAGCAGCACCACGAGCATGTGAAGGTGGATTGGTTGGTGTGAAGGTTCGAAGCAGTAGCAGCTAAGGGTTCCGCACGCAGAAAAGAAACAAAAGCTGCAGACTCCGTGACAGGAAGGAGTGAAAATGTGTGAAGGTTGATGTCCCGCTTGTGATGTATACCCAAGCCTCAAGTGGGCTGATTCACCTTGCGGCCCAACAAGCTGAAGCTCTCGTAATGTGAAGAAGGATGAAACACGTGGTGTGTAGAAAGCAAGACTTAGAGAGGAATCGGCTCGAAGGCGTTGAATGAATTGTAGAATTGGGCTCGTGTTGTGTTGGCTGCAGCAAGGATGTGGTGCTGGAAGGAAAAATTGAAGAAGCATGTGATTGTTGATGCAAAGGAGAGTTGGGCCACAGGCCCAATGCCAATTCTTCAATAATTGGAAGCTTAGAAAATAGGCTACATTTAATAAACAAACCCAATTAGAACACATTTATTTAATTAAAAATAAAGAAAAATAAAAGAAATTAAAAAGGAATGGGCCCAGGCGTTGGCCTAATGCTGTAAGCCTTATTGGGGTCACATCACCACCCTTACCACAAGTAAGCGGCCTGGGTCGAACACCCTTAACATACAATCGATTGCGCCATACATGACATACACCACAAATCATCAAAACCCAACATACACAATAACATACAAAACATTAAATCGCATTAAGCATAAACGCAAAGAAATGTACCAACGTAACATAATGTACCAGTTATTACAAACATAGGCTCAATAATATTTTCAAATCATTTAAAAATCAAAGTTCTATTCTGTTCCATCAGGGGCCACCTCCGCGGCATCATCCGCGTCCTTCTCCTCTTCGGCCGCCTCCTTCTCCGCCTCCTCGTCCGGGCCGCTATCATCTTCCTTGACAAGCTTTCCATCAACAACATCCTTGTTCACATCAAATTTTGAGTCCGCGGCATCAACATCTTGGTGAAAAAAGGTTGTTTGTCATAAACCTTTCTCAAAGCCGTTGATATGCTCTTGAATGATGCAATTCTTCAAATCATCAAGTTCACCTACGACACCTTCATACTTTTCTTTCAGCTCATCATAGTCTTCCTCCAACTCTTCTATTTTCTTATTCAATTTTCCCTTTGAGTCCAAACAACGAACCTTCCATGTTGCCAGCCTTTTTCTCTCCTCCTCCCAACTCTCCCTCTCTTTCTTCCACGCAGCTCTCTCCTCCTCAAACTTGTCAACTTTTCCCTACAACTCCTCCACCTTTTCCCTACCTCCCTCCTTTACCTCCCGTCGATATAAAGACCCCACACGGTGGCCACACACACCAATCGCATCATCTGCTCCCGGATAACAAGATATCTGATCATGGCCACACACACAGAGATAGGGTGAGCTATGCACAATAAAATATAAACAGATGTATGTGAAATAAACATGCTTCCCAACCCAAATTAACATAATTAAGTTCATAATTTCCAAACCACCCAACAATGATCTCATAGTCCTTCATGAGTCATATGCATGAACTAGGTCTTGGGACTTCCTTGTGCTCCCACGAATCTAACTCATTCGTGGTCCAACCTATGAGCCTATCCCGCTCATAGTCCTGCCCTACAGAGTCCTCGCCTGTAGTATCAACATCGAAGTCTCACACTTGGACCCTGGCACGCACGCAATCACCATACTATGGACTCCTCGCCCAATAGTAGCCGACGGGAACATCACAGTTCCTTGCCCATCGTGCGCCCGACACATGCAATCACCATACTA
>Ga0214545_1005896_pt1 | contig 21753 bp, 11 predicted proteins | sample CNSS4metaG_FD_160064 | JGI IMG/M metagenome (GOLD analysis project Ga0214545, IMG submission 160064) | Root nodule microbial communities from cowpea collected in UCLA plant growth center, Los Angeles, California, USA - CNSS4 | ecosystem: Host-associated > Plants > Roots > Nodule | place: USA...
GAAAAAAAGGTAGTGACGAGTGAAACTGGTTTAAAGAAATTAGAGAAGAAATGAAAAAAAAAAAAAAAGGTTAAAAAATCTCTGTACATTGTGTTACTTTTGAGAGAGAGAGAGAGAGAGAAAATGATAGAAAAGCCATGTTATTGTTACCGCTCATATAAATCATCTTGTTCAGTCATCCTTCCGATAAAGACAATATATAATAAATCGAAACAACATATGATGAAAAGGTGTGGTGTAAAATGAATGTAAGTATAGGAATCAGTAGTTATTCTTGTACAAACACAGCACCTACACTAGCACACAACATCTATAATAACGACATATAATTGTTATCACATGGTAGTGTTTGCATGGATAAAATTGAATATCTGCTGCACCGAACTGGCTATATCTTCTGCGGTGAACCTTGAATCACTAGCCACCTACATACACAGACAGACATTAGTCGAATCAAGTTAACACAAGGATCTTAAACTAATTCATAGATCTTAAAGTAAACATAAGGGGATCCATGTGTACCTTGACATTGAATGAATAAAGAACTGTTTGTTCAATGGTGGTGATGTTGGTGTGAAGGATTATTAGTTGCAGATCTTCAAGTGCAGCAATGGTTTTGATCAACTGTCCTGGCCTCCTCCTTGATAGGATTTTGATCATGGCATCAAATCCTAGAAGCTTCACTTCAACATCAGCCAAACATGACTTGCTCTCTGCTGTTTCTTCACGAAGTCCACTCTCCAACTCCACCAGCTTCATCTGTTCGTTCGGAATTGTCAAAGGTGGAAAAAAAGGAGGTTGTTGCTGTCCAATCGAGGGTTCCCCAACTTGTCTTGCTTGAGCTTCTCCCAGTAGCCTCCTCCTCTTTTGTGACTCCAAACACTGAAGAAGTTGCTCCAATTCCCTCACAAACTCTATGGCTCCCCCAATTATAGAAGCTTGATCACCCTACACAACAAAAAACTTTTTTAGTTTCAAGAGTGCATGATTTTAATGGAATGGATTATGATTTCAATTGATCGTTTAGTACCCTTTGAACATATGAACCGGGCATGAGTGATCTAAGCACACGAAGATGCTCATTCATTTGCTTCCTACGATTCCTTTCTACTGCTATGTGGGTCATGCGTTGGCTCTCAACTTCTTCACTTGTCTTCACAGTTCTTGGTCTCTTCCTCTTGTTCTTGTTTTCCTGCACTCCTGCACTCTTCTGAGTCTCTTCCTGACCCAGAAACCGAATCTGCACGGAATTGTTGTCATCAGAAAGCCGAGTCTCTTCATCTTCTCTCATCATCATTCCCTCTTCACCAACCCTCGACTTCTCCTCCATATCCACCAAGTTGAACCTCTCATCGTGATTTTCCGCTTCACCATCAGGGTCCTCATTCACCATCAGGTTCTGCTCTTCCTCCATCTTGTCGTTTAACACTGGAAACTTGAGAAAGTAAACCGGATCTAACCCAGATTCGTCACAGCTTTTTGTTTGATTCAAAGCCAACTTAGGTCCAAAATCCGCAAACTGCATCACGTCTGCAAAACTCAATTTATCATAGGATATTGTGCCGGTGCTGGAACCACCGTAAAAACCGTGTGGTGGTGGTGGTGGTGGTGGTGTTTGAGGCATGTAATCCACCATTGATCCACTGTTGTTTTCATCACCAGAAGCTTGGAACTTCATGAGCTGGTGTTGATGCTGATTTGGTGGATAAAGGTGGTGTTGGTCGTGATCTAGAGAGTAGTCAAGTGTGTTGAAGCTTGGAGGCATGGATATCGGTGCCTGCAGTGATGGAGATTCAGCAAAATTGGAGCAAAACAACATATTGTGATGATAAGAGAGGGTGAAAAGATCTGACATGAAAAGCTTTAATGGAGACAAAAACATAAAAGAGCCACGGAAGATCTATAAATATATGTATGTCTGTACCGAATAGTTGTGATCTTTCTCCATTCTTATTAGCTTATAAAGAAGATGACTTTAATCGAGAGAAACCCTAATTGACCTTACTTCATGTTAAGACAAAACCCCACAACGAAGTTTCTCCAGGGCCCTCCACCTGCATCATTTGGCATGTCGACTAATTAAGTATCATAAGATATATGTATTTTGTTAAAAAAAATCAATATTATCATATTTCGATCTATATGTTTTTGCTTCTTCATTTTATTTTCTCTTTCTATTTTAATTTTCAAATTGTCACCATTTCTTTTATCTACTTCCAATTTTCAAACAACCTTGATCCTTTCTCTTCTTTTTGTTACTGTTTTCATGTAAATATTTCGTAACATAAATATAAATTAAAACAAGGAGATGATTTTCTAATACTTAAATATATTTCAATGGAATAAGTTTATTATTTTTCTTTTGAAGTTAAAATTGATTTTAATAATCATACAAGTTGCAAAAAATAAAATCTAGCTGTACTTTACCTATCCTCTATATATTGTCAAACATGTAATAAGATGCTTAATAATAAAAGGAAAATTATAAAGATATACCTTTTAAAATACTAATATTTTAACTTTCTACTTGATTTATCTCAATTTATTTTATATTTTAAAATAAAAATACTCTTTTATTGGTGTTGAATAAATATGTAGAATAAAAAATGTGATATTTGTGTATGATCGATCATAATAAAATAGAAAACTATATTTACTATGTAAATGACCTATAAGATAAGAATCATAGCTTACCACTTTGTTTATAAAACAATTTGCATTGAGATCAGGATTATATGTGATCATTATGTGCTCAAAATCTCTGACCATAATTATTTACATTACTTTGTAAAATAATTTGTTTCATTAATAAAAGACTAAATCATTTTTTTTTTAAATTACAAGTCTAAAAAATTTAAGTATACAAGACATCAAACACACTTGATTCAAACTTAAGAAACTAAAATATATCAAGTAAAATTATAGAAAAGGTGAAAAAAAAAAACTAAGAAATAAATTATGTGATTGAAAAATAAATCCACTTTTGGCAATAACAAGATAAACAGAGATATCTCCCAAGATAATTTGAATTTAGCATGTAACATAAACAAGTACAATAAGTAACATATATTAGAGTTGATTTGATGCAATTGAAGAATAATTAAGCAAATGAAAGACATAAAAATGTGAGATAGGGAACCTGATTAGGGTGAGGGATGCAGAGAAGGGAGAAAGTGAAGTGGGGTTGAGAAAGAGATGTGGAGTGTGGCCCAGGAGTAGACCAGCAGAAGAGGACGATGGAAAAACGAAATGTTGTTATTGAAGAAGGTGATTTTTTGTTGATATATAACAAGTGTGGGGGCGCTGGGGTGGGTTTGACTTCTTGAAGGTCACAGAAAAGGACAGAGAGAGAGCCTAAGCCAGATTAATTTGCACCTCACACATTCACCACCTTTTATTAATGTTTGTCACAAGCCACCAACGCTCTGTTTTACTTTGCCGCCTTCCTTCATGAGGTAACTATGAACTTCTACACTTTTTTATATCTACGCTTTCAACTTTCAATCTTTCAACCACTCACATTAAGCTTCGGGATTTAGAGGGAATACTATTCTTCTTTTTTCTTTTTTTCTTATAGATATGCACCTTTCAATAATATTATTTATTTTTTTGTTGGTGTAGAATAAAAAATATGGAGTTTGTATATATATCATCGCCCTTTTTTTTCTTTTGTGGTTTGGATTTTGAGGATGTGGTGGTGTATGACTCACGTGGTCGTCACATGGATATTTTCTCCAAAATAGACAGGCATTCCAGTTTAGTTTTTTTAACATGAGTAGAGTCTTTGCAAGTAAGAGTTCATACGAGTTTTTAAAGCTTGGCTTCAACTTTCGTAAACAAAATTTAATTATTTAAGTAAAAATGAAGCTTCAATTTGGTTTATTCAATTCATTTATAGCATGATTTTTTTTTTCGTTTTATAATTTTTTTAATATTTTAATTTTATCAATATTTAATAACTATAGTTAGTCCACATAATAGAAAAAATGTGCTTGTAATATGTGAAATTCAATAATTCTAAACTATTAAATTTAATAAATACAAAATGTTCATGACTTATTGACTATTACACAAAGTAACCTTTAAATCAATTTGTTGTTCTCCATAAAATTAATCCATGTATTTTCATAACCAATAAATAAATATATATACTCGAATTTCAAAATGTATAATTTTTATTTTTTTAATTTAAAGTTTTATTATTTTAATTTTATTTATTTTTCACTTTCTATTTTATTTGATTTTTTTAATTCTATTTAAAATTTAATTATTTAATTTAAATTGTATTTTCATAATTTCTTTTATTATATACTTTTTATAATTTTAAATTAAAATTTATTTTAATATAATTTCTTACAAATTTAATAAAAATAAAAATAAAAAATAATTAAAAAAGCAAAATTTAATATATATATATATATATATATATTCTTTTTTTTAATTTAAAGTTCTATTATTTTATTTTAAATTATTTTTTAATTATATTAATATATATTATTTTTTATTTTATTTGAATTTTCTTAATTCTTTGTAAAATTTCAATTTTTTATTTTAATTATTTTTCTTTATTTTTTTATTGTGTATATTTTTATATTTTTAAATTCAACATTTACTTTAATATAATTTGTTAAAAATTAATAAAAGTAAAAATTAAAAATAATTAAAAAAATAAACTTTAAATTTAAAAAAATAAAAACGATATATATATATATATATATATATATATATATATATATATATATATATATATATATATATATATATTTCCAAAAGTTCCCGTATATATATATTTTTTTACATTAGGAAGTCAAAATTTTTCACTGGATGTTGACTTTTGGAAACATCTTTACATGAAGTCGACATTCGGAAGTAAATTTGGGATTGTGATATGTGTATTTTTTTCTCAAATGGTCAAAAGTTAATTTTGGGTTTTAAAAAAATCTTGGAGATGAAGAAGAAATCTTGGAAGTGTAAAAAGAAATTCCTTTAACAGTCGTACATACATGCAACTTATTATGGCTTTGGGCCTCGTGCAGCTCAATCTATCGTTAAATTTACTGAAGGTGTTTGGACCGAGACCCAATGTCGACCAAAGCAAGGGGTTTCTCCCTACACTTCCAAAGAGTTCTACTGCATCTCCAAAAATTTCAAAGTTCTAAAAGTTAAAAATAAAAAAGATTCTCTTCCTCTGCTTTGAGAAATCCGGTGAACAGATTTGGAATTATGAACCGTCATTTGAAATCCGGTAAAATGATTTAACGGAATTCAAATCTCATTTTCTTTGTCTACCAACATTCGAAGCCCGGTTGAATTGTCTACTAGCATTCGAAGCTCAATTATGAAATTCAAAATTAGCTTCTTTTTTTATAACCGACATTGGTAGTCTGGTTGATGATTTCAATTTTGTTATTTTTTTTATTTGATTTGTTTATAAGATTTAATTTCAATTATTTTATAATTTATGTATTAATTATTTAATTTTAGATTATTTATATTTTATATAAGTACATTAAATAAAATTTTATTATTTTAAATTTTATAGTTATTTTTACTTTGTTAATTTTTAATTAATAATGATAAATTTTTATTTAAAATAATTTTCTTTATAATATCTAGATTAATTATATTTAATTATTTTCGAGTTATTTTTACTTATATATTATTTGTTAGTTTTAACGTTTTTATTTATCTATTTGATTTTTTTATAAGATTTAATTTCAATGTTTTTATATTTATATATTAATTATTTAATTTTAAATTCTATATTAAATAAAATTATATATTGGCAATGAAAGTCAGGTTGGTAAACTATTTTTTTTATTTAAAATTGATATTTGTATACCAACATTCCGTTAGTTTAATTTTTTTATTTATTTTACATAAAAAATTTAATTTCAATTTGATTAATATTATTAAGTTACTGTTTAATTGTTTTTAGAATATATTTTATTAATATTTATTTATTTTTAATTCTTAATTTGAGTTTTTATGTATTTATTTTTATTATTTTTATTATTTTTGTTTTAATTTGTTATTTTTTTATTCATTTTATTACTTTATTTTTAATTTTATTTTTCATAATATTTTTAATTATATATTTTATAGTTATTTTTACTTTGTTATTTTTTAATTAATAATGATAAATTTTTATTTAAAATATTTGTCTTCATAATGTTTAGATTAATTATATTTAATTATTTTAAAGTTATTTTTACTTATTTATTATTTGTTAGCTTTTAATCTTTTTATTTATAAGATTTAATTTTAATTTTTGTTTTAACGTTTTTATTTATCTATTTGATTTTTTTATAAGATTTAATTTCAATGTTTTTATATTTATATATTAATTATTTAATTTTAAATTCTATATTAAATAAAATTATATATTGGCAATGAAAGTCAGGTTGGTAAACTATTTTTTTTATTTAAAATTGATATTTGTATACTAACATTCCGTTAGTTTAATTTTTTTATTTATTTTACATAAAAAATTTAATTTCAATTTGATTAATATTATTAAGTTACTGTTTAATTGTTTTTAGAATATATTTTATTAATATTTATTATTTTTAATTCTTAATTTGAGTTTTTATGTATTTATTTTTATTATTTTTGTTTTAATTTGTTATTTTTTTATTCATTTTATTACTTTATTTTTAATTTTATTTTTCATAATTTTTTTAATTATATATTTTATAGTTATTTTTACTTTGTTATTTTTTAATTAATAATGATAAATTTTTATTTAAAATATTTGTCTTCATAATTTTTAGATTAATTATATTTAATTATTTTAAAGTTATTTTTACTTATTTATTATTTGTTAGCTTTTAATCTTTTTATTTATAAGATTTAATTTTAATTTTGTTATATTTATATATTAATTATTTAATTGTAGATTATTTATATTATATATAATTATATTAAATAAAGTTATATACCGGCGATGGAGGCCCGGTTGGTAAACAAATTTTTTTATTTAACGTTGATATTTGTATATCTACATTCCAATTCTGTTACTTTAATTTTTTTGTGTATTTTATATATAAAATTTAATTTCAATTTGATTAATATTATTAAGTTGCTGTTTAATTGTTTTTAGAATATATTTTATTAATATTTATTATTTTTTAATTCTGAACTTGAGTTTTTATGTATTTTTTTTAATTTGTTATTTTTTTTATTACTTTATTGTTTTATAATTTTTGTAATTTGCAATTTTTTGTATTAATTATTTTCTACACTTTTTTAAAGTTTTATGTATTTGATGAATGAGTTTTTATTTGTTTATTTTTAAGTTATATATATATATATTTTATTTATTATTATTTTTAATTTTATGTTATTTTTATATTAAAAAATTATTTAACATTAAATTAAAAAGAAATTAAATTTTCAACCAATTAATAAAATTAAAAATAAAAATATAAAACAAATACGTTAAATAAATAAAATATTATACCTAAACCTGACACAGTACAGTTAACAAAATATTTGAAATAATTAAAAAGCATTTCAAAATTAAAAAACAATTCAAAAAATAATAAAGCAAAAGAAAAATCGGATTTCGATTTTTATTTGTGTAAAATGAAATGCGTGCTTATCATCCTGGAAGCTGATTTGTATTAAAAACAAATTTAAAATGAAGAATTAAAGATTTAACAAAATATTTAATTTTTAAAAGTTTGAAAAAAAATATACATTAAATAAATATATAATGAATCACTAAAAATATAAACAACTTAAAAATTTAACAATTGAAAAAATCTGTTTTCATGAAAACCGGATGTAGAAATCCGTTTAATTTGTGAAGCGGATTTCTAAATTCGTTTTTGGACACAACCGGATGTCGAAAGTCGGTGTATCCTTTCTGTCCAAATCCGTTTTCTGGAAAATCGGATGTCGAAATCCATTTAATCTTTGAACCAGATTTCTAAATCCGTTTAATTGTTGAACCGAATTTCTAAATCCGGATTTCGAGGGGGAGGGGTGCAGCATAAGAACCAAATACAACTCTCAACTCTCAGTTCACCTAACGCAATAACTATTTTAATTATTTTTACCTACTTAAGACAGAGGTAAGTCAGAGGGGTAAAATGGACCGCACAATTAATCTTTGGGGGTGCAGTAGAACTCTTTGGAAGTGTAGGGAGAAGCCCCCCTCCCCCCCCCCTCAAAGCAATTAGTTGCAAGCCAACAACGTTGCAACCAGCTTAGCGCATCTATCATTGGGCCTTATTATTGCGCATAAACCCACATTTTTGCTTTGGATGAGAAGCAACACATCTTCTGGGGGCTACACATCTTCTACTGGGGGCTACACATCTTCTACTGGGGGCTTCTCCCTGCACCCCCAACCCTTTCTCCTATACCCCCAAAACTTTATATATTTCCAACTTTGGCCACAGTAAAAAAGGTAATGAAGAAAGAGAAAAAATAGTAAAATCCTATGTACCCCCTACCCCTGCAATGCTGCATCCCCAAAAATTCCCTTTGTGGATGTCGACATCCGCTTCACAAATTTTAATTGCGGATGTCCAAATCCATTTGGGTTTTTGAGGATCTAGAGGATTATAAACAACAGGGTTATGGCGTGCAGGGTCATCAAGAACCAAAGACAGGTCGTGGTGCTGGACGTTGACATCCGTTTCACAATTTAACGAAATGGATCTCAACATTCGTTTCACAAAAATAACCAAAAAAATTATAAAAACGGATGTCGACATCCGTTTCACAATTTAATGAAACGGATCTCGACATCTATTTCACCAAAATAATCAACAAAATTATTAAAATGGATGTCGACATCCGTTTCATAATTTAACGAAATGGATCTCAATATCCATTTCAAAAAAATAACCAAAAAAATTATAGAAACGGATGTCGACATCCGTTTCACAAAAATAACAAAAAAAATTATAGAAACGGAAGTCGACATCTGTTTCACAATTTAACGAAACGGATCTCGACATCTGTTTCACAAAAATAACCAAAAAAATAAACGAAGCGGATGTGGACATCCGTTTCACATTTTTCTGAATTGGATGCAACATTCGCAATGGTCACAAACTAAAATAGCAGATATATAAATGGAAACAAACAAACAAACAACATTCCAACAATCTATGATTAAAATGGAATGAATACCTGGAAGAGAAGACTGAGAAGAGCTGAGAGGTCATGAAAGAGCACTACTACTGGTGAGAAAGGTGACAAACAACTTCAATCACGTATGATAGCTTGACAGCTTGGTGCAGCACGTGCAGGGACCACTGGTGGACCTTGAAACAGAGATAGGGACCACCACATGTACCACATTTCACAGAGCAGAAAATATTGTGGAAGAAACAGAGAGAAGAAAACAGAGCCAACAAAACGACGAAATGTTTTGGGGGTGCAACGTTTCCAAAGATAAAAAGAACACAACCGGTGATGCAATAAATTTAGATTTCAATGCTTTCAACCACCCAGGCAGATAAAACTTAAATAGGGTCAAAAAGGTCTTTTTTGGGGGTATAGGAGAAACCTTGTGGGTGCAGCGAGAAGCCCCCCTTCTTCTTTAGCCTACGCGTTTAGCATCAACGTCTCCAACACTTCATCCAACGTGCATCCCATTTTGGGCCATCTAATTGCTGTCGCCCGACTCCTCTAACGTTAGTAACATTTTGGTGCTTCCAACACACCTACTAGCTTCTACGATTGGGCCTGAAACGTATCAGCCCAAATTTTCCACCCTATGCTAAGGTTTCCTTCCCTCACGAGTATCCCTTCCTTAGTTAGGGTCATCGAGACAACCATGTTTTTTTGGTTCATATTTTATGTACTTGCCTCTATCTTTGTGAAGAGGCATAGCCACCACTATAATGTAAGCTTAATGAATATATGATAGTGGTTATTATTGCCCATTTTTCGTCTAGTTCATCTCTTAGAGGTATTCGCCTCCTTAGAGTTTACAAAGTAGTGAGATTTTGAGAGGTTCATCCATTTCAACAAGAGAGAGTTTCTAAGTCTTCCGCTGCGAGATTCATTAATCTTCACCGATAGATCGATGATTTGGAGCTTCACGAATGTTTTCCACCGATTGAATCGTCATTTCGACGAATCTCCGTGACGACGATCTCATCACTTTTTGTATAAATGTCCTCACACTCGGTCTTTTTCCTCCACAACCATTTCCTTCCTCACACTTATTTTCTTCATCTGCATGCATCTTCTTCATTGGGGGATAAATTTGTCGCTTAAACTGTCTCAAACAAAATAGTGTTAACCCCTTTACTAATGTAGTATAAGGATTAACTCGGGTTAGTCCAAGGATAGAGCTAATGCAATGAAGCTCTTGAATGCAAAAGAAAATATTGTGAGCTTCAAAGATAAAACAAAAAGATAATGAACTAAATTCAAAGCACTTGCATTAAATAGCTAAAGAATTTGTTTCATTTTCAAAGTCCAAAGCAACTACTCGTTTAAATTAAGTATAAAGATAAGTGTGTGATCTACAAAATCAGATTTAGGATTTGAGAGTGTAAGAAAGGTATTAACATCCTATAATATCTGTTCGAAGAAATGTGATACTCTTAAATGTTTATTTTTCCTGAAAATAAGAAAAAAAGACTATTTAAAAGAAATAAAAAATGTTTTTAAATTTTTTTAAGGTTAACAAGGATTGACCTAACTCCTAAATATTTATGTACCTTCCTTGACCAAGGAGGTTGTTAGTTTTTGAGGTTGGCAAAAAACTATTATCCGAGAATGTCTCCCTAGGATCGACACCCCTGCAGAATGCTAGATGGTGATTCAAGATGTGCAATGATGTCACACCTCTCACTACTAAAAAAACTCATATTTCTTGTCAATTTCGTTTTAAATTTTTTTTCGTAGGAAATACTTATAAATTTTGTTATGAAAAAAAATTTGTAGGAAATTGTTGTTAATTTTTTTACAAAATATTTTGTATAAAACACATTTCGCAACAAATTTTGTAGGACCGACACCCATGTAGAATGCTAAATGGTGATTCAAGATGTGCGAGGATGTCTTCTTAGGATCGACGCCTCTGTAAAAAGTCAAGAACCGCTATAAATGGAAGAATATTCGAGAACGGAGGGAATCTTGATGGAAAATCTTATTCATATTTGGTGAATATAAACTAGATTAGGAAATATTATTGTTATTATTTACTGATTATCTTTTGATTAGATAATGTGAGGATATTTGATTAGGTAAATCTACAAAAATTGTACCCACTTAAACTATAAATAAAAATGTCACTCCCACAGTCAAATGACGAAATATTTTTGATCTAAGCAAGTCATTAGCTAGGGTTAAAGTATTTCCTTCTTTTGTCTTCGGTTTAGGGGTACTTTACCTTTTGACCATAACAAATTCAATTTACTATGGAAAATAAATTACATTGCTATAGGAAATTATTTAAAAAATTTCCTTTAGAATCTGACAAAAATTTACATTTGTCCTCCGTATTTCTATTCATGATGAAAAATATAGGATTCAATGTTCTTAATAAAGAAGAAAGTTCTTCGAACGTTGATTTGATTTGTTTTTTTTCTTTAATTTTGAAAACTTTTTTTTAGATATCTTTTATTGTTTAAGGGAGAGCATCTTCTTTATTTTCCATCTCTGATGCCAATCTCTTGCATCCGACGAGGCATTATTGATCGCCTCTTGCACCCACGATTGGAGACATCGTTGGTGTCGCTAGCAACAGTCTCTGTTATACTTTCTTCATCTACTTCCTCCGCAATAATGGTTTTCTTCTTCAACCTTATTCACGATCTTCTCCGATGGTGGTGTCTATGACAGTAACACTACAAGAAAAACCATTATTACCGACGGTCAAAATCCGTCGGTAATGGCCAAAATCCATCGCTAAATCAACATTACCGACGGATCATCGACGGTCAAAAATTCGTCAATAAAATGCTTGTCTGTAAAATTTTACCGACGGAAATCATGTTCCGTCGGTAATTACCGACGGATAAATCCGTCGATAAATTTGCGATAATTATCGACAAAAAAATCCATCGGTAAATCTGTCGGTAATTACCGACGGACAAATTCGTCGTTAATTACAGGCCGAAATATCCGTCGGTAATTATCAAAAATCCGTCGATAAATTTGTTACACTATTCATCTTCTTCCTCCTCCCTCTTTCAATTTTTTTTTCGTTTTTTTTTGGTGGTCGCCGTCCCCGTCGCCGTCGTCGTCGCCGTCACCATCGCCGTCGCCACTGCCACCATCGTAGCCGCCACCGTCGCCGCCGCCTCGCCGATGCCGTCGTCGCCGCTGCCGCCGTCGTCTTCTTCTTCCTCTTTCTTCTTCTTCTTCTCCTTCTTCTCCTTCATCTTCTCCTTCTTCCTCTTCTTCTTCTCCTTCTTCCTCTCTTCTTCTTCTTCTCCTTCTTTTCTTCTCCTTCTTCTTCTCTTTCTCCTTCTTTTTCTTCTTCTTCTCCTTCTTCTCTTCTTCTTCTTCTTCTTCTTCTTCTTCTCCTTCTTTTTCTTCTTTTCTCCTTCTCCTCGTCTTCTTATAAGGTCAGATTTGGGCGGGAAAATTCCCGCTTCTTTTATCGACGGATAAATCCGTTGGTAATTTCGTCGATAAAAAAAATAAATTATCGACGGATTTTACCGACAGATTTTGAGTTATGTAAGTATCGATGAATTTATCGACGGAAAAATCCGTCGGTAATTCAAATTTGAGCAAGAAATTTCCCGCTTCTTTTATCGACGGATTTTTCCGTCGGTAATTCAAATTTGGGCGGGAAATTTCCCGCTTCTTTTACCGACGGAAAAATCCGTCGGTAATTTTGTCGGTAAAAAAAATTTGAATTATTGACGGATTTTACCGACAGATTTTTCTGTCGGTAAATGAAATTTTTTTTACCAACGAATTTTTCCGTCGATAATTAAAATTTGAGAATCCATCGGTAAAATCGGTCGGTAATTCAAATTTACCGACAGAAGTATATCCGTCGGTAAAATTCCGTCGCTAATTTCAATTTTTTTTGTAGTATAATAATGGTGACAGGACATGATAAAGAATGCAGGTGGTGAAACATCAAGGGAACACGTAACAATAGATCAGAGAAGATGAAACTATGCAAAAGTTTGTAGGAGAAACAATAAAAGTAAAATATTCCATTACGATTGAGGGACTGAGTGGAGGTATTTGATTTGAAAGAGGAACACCGGAAAAAAAAAAGAGAAAATGAAGAAGGAGAACCGAAACATATGTTTAGTCAAGAAAAAAAAAACATATATTTAAACGTTGATAAGGAAAACGAAAAAAAAGAATCAAGAATATGGGTTTTTAATTTTTATATACTTCAAATTAAAAAATTATAATATTTCATTATGTAGTGTTTTGTAAAAATTACATGCAGCAAAAATAGTAAAAAAGTAAATTTAAACTTAACAATTATTTAAATTGAGAAGTTAAAAACTTTAAAATCATAAAAAAATAATAATTAAATTTGATTAACAATCATTATATAAAGTCATCTAAATAAAATTAATTGTCAAAATAGAAGTATTAAAAAAGTTTAATAAATTTAATTATTTTTAAAAAGTTAAAATTTTAGTTACATAATAATATATTTTTATCCTTAAACACAAATTATATATATTCTTGTTTAAAATTCTCAATATCTTATAATATAAGAAAAAGAGGTCTTTTAATGCATTGGTGACAGTATATTTGAAGAAGGCACCATCAGCGACAGAGTTTTATCAAAGATCAAGATTGGCGACATCCTCTTCCTAAACTCGCTCTTTGCTAAATACTTGTTTTTCACTCACTGTCAACATAACCATTTAGTTTATCAATTAATGACTTTAGATACAACATTCTAAGAATGGTTAACATCAATACAAATAGTTTCATGTTCTTGGCCGAATGTGTAGTTAGTTATCACCTTTAAACAATGGAATTATAGATGAATTGCTAGAACTAGACATATTTTTACCAAGAAATTTTGTCTTTCACAATAACGCTATGCTTAATTGATTAACCGAAACAAAAAATTATTCACAATAAAAGGCTAGATCCAAAAATTTCCATAACATCGGCAAAAACAACCGATATGTGTTTAATTTTCATCACATAAGATCACAATAATGAAATTTGTTTCGGATGTAGGGACCAAGCGCCTATTAAGAACCACTTCAATTTTACTTCTTTCTTCTCTAAGTCTCCTCTCTTCACAACCTGCGATAGCTTTCTCACCAAGAAATCTTCCTCCTCGCTCGATCGGTTGAACAGACGATCGAGGTACCTGTCTAAAAGGCTCTGATGCTTAAGTCAGTTGATGGACCGATCAGTGTATAGGTATAACTACAGTAATAAATGCGAATTAAAGATGCTCAACAACCTACTTTGGACCCTAATTATAGTTTCCGGTGTGGGCCTGTGATTAGGGTTCCTTAATCACGACCCAATGATCCTTTAATGAAAATTACTGACTTGTTTAATGTTAATTAATCCAGCTAGCTGGCCTCGTTTGGCCGATCGACCGATGACCGCTTGACTAGGCTGGTTATCTTCTGAGTTTAATAACCTTAAGTGAATAATTAATCTATATGGTCGATCGACTGATGACCATACGTAAGGCACTACGCGAATCACCTATGAGACTGATCGACCGATGGATCTCCATGGGCTGATGCATGATCGACCTGGGGACCGATCAACCGATGATCCTTTACGAATCACGCGTGGTTTGTCTATGGGACTGATCGACCGATAGTCCTTTACGAGGTAACGCGTGAATCGTCTGTGGGACCGATCGACCGATGGTCCCTTACATGGTAACGCGTGGTTCGTCTGTGGGACCGATCGACCGAGGGTCCCTTTTAGGGTAGCGTGATTGATTTGTGTGGCCGATCGACTGATGGTACTTTATAGTTCATCTGTGGGGTCGTTCGACCGATAATCCTGTTTTACAGGCAAACCCTCCCAGTCTTGTTTGATGGACCGGAGGATGGACCGGAGGACTGTGCGTTGCCGATGGGCCGATGGGACATACAGTAAAAAAATTATATACAATGATTAAACACGTGCTATTGTAAATATTCAAAGCTTACGTAAGATGCTTCCAGTAACTGCTGGTATTGCAATCACTTCAACTAATACTCTAACCATTTTCAAGCTATACAGTCATCTAAACTAGTCATTTGAATTTATCTTTTATAGTTAAAATTAATACTACTAGGGAGCTTCAGGGAGGATTAAGAGAACAAAAGATGAAACAAGTAATCAAAAAGAATCTAAAACCAGATTGCATTATGAGGCATTAAAATTTCTGCATGACAAGTAAAGGGCCAAAAGCACCGAAGAACAAATTTCTTGGAAGCTTTTGATGCTCCATGAAGCATAGGAAATGAGATCATGATTTGGAGGACAATTAGATTAGTTTTTAGCTTTGAAGAGATACTTTGTAAAGTTTTACAAACTTGTACACTCGCTTCTTTATTTATTTTTTGTAAGCTTGTTGGACGAAGTGCCTATTTCTGCTATAATTGAATTTTCGCATTTGATACGTTCGGCTCCTTTGTGATGGCTAGATTATATATATTTGTATATAAAGATGTGAACACTTTGGATGCTTTTGACAAACATGTGCTGAATATATTTTGTATAGCCCAACATCATGTTTGGATTTTACTTTCTTGCATATTCAGTTACCTTGCGTCAATGATCAATGTTATTACATATCCTTTGTTTCTTAAACTTGTATATCATGAGCGAATTTGATATCATGTAACTAACTGTTGAATGAATTATAACCCTTACTCTATTACACCCTTATATTTTGATTGAAAGTGTTCTTTTTCTCACAGAATTTCATCGAGGAACTGGGCCTGATATTATTATTGGATATAACATCTGCAAATTTGACTTGTTAGATAACCAGAAGGTTTTGTTATTTAAAACAAAGGTTGTGTGCATGTTATTGATTACTGTTTTAATTTAAGTTTTTATTTTATTGTTTTCATAGAGCTGCTAACCTGAAGATAGCAGAATTTCCATTTTTTTGCCATATTAAGAACAGTAAAGTTCGGGTAAAGGATAGAATTTTCTGATCAGGTAAAGAGTTATTCTAGTGTCTTCTCTCATGTAAAACTGTACCATTTATCCTTCCTCTTCTCTCCAAAACGTGAAAAATCCCTACATTCCTTTCAAAAGCCACGCAGGTAATTCAGTTAGAAACAGAATCAACATATGCAGCTTGTGTTATCTTTACTTAATTTGTAATTAAATTCTTAAATATTAGGTACTCCATACAACAAATTTATATGATAAAGAGGAAAAGGGTTATTTGGGAGAGAGATGTTCTTTTATGAATTTTGAGTTGCATCTTGATAAGCTTCTCCATCATTGTGACAAAACTCTTAAAGAAATTTTGTTTGTAATTTTTTCCGATATTTTAACAAGTTTTTCTTAACAAAAGTTTGATAAATTACTTATTTAAGTAAAAAAAAAGTACTTCTTTATTATTTTATTTTAATTAAAAAAAAAAATTAATCTATTTTAATTATATTTATAGAAAATTTTGTCAAGTGAAAAACTCATTCTCCTTTTCGGATTTAATATCTATTGACATATATTATTATGATAAAGGTATCGGGTTGAAGTGAAAAGAAAGGATTGGGATTGACAGTATATAAAAGCACTGCAATGGTATTATTTGATCGTTCATTTATCCAAAAGCCCCCAAATACAAATAAAGAAAATAAGTTTGAAAGAAAATAGCTTAGTAATGGGAGTCATGCAGATGATATACAAGAAGTAGAGTGCACCTAAAGCAGTGGAAAGTGCACTGTTAATAGAAAATCTTCTATACAAGTTTCAGAAAAGGATATATAGAAGTCCATAAATAAGAAAATGAAACGATACTACTATCTACCACTACTGGTACAGATTACTCGAAGAGGATTACTTCAACGTAAAAGCACTAATCCTAATAAAGTTGCGTGGATAAGAGAACGAAAGCGCGATATATAAGGGAGAGATGGGTGATGTGGTGCCTAGATAGAGGGATATATACAGTGTTTTGAAGGGTGAAAAATAAAAAATTGGTGTGTGGGTTGTTTGAAGCGATGAATGGGTAGAGAAAGTGTGGTGGGATAATGAAGTTGTGTTGTCATGTGAATTTTCCTCGCAAGCCCAAGGGTTTGATGATCTGAAAGGAACAGAGTAAAGTTTCGTCGACGCACATGAGGGCGCCGGCGTTGTTGAACTCGCCGCAATAGTTGGGGGCTGAGAAGATGGTGACGAGCTGCCTGTCGGCGAAGAATTGGTAGCCGTCTTCGACCACCTGGTGGGCCCTGCAAATGAGGTCGAGATCGTGTTTTTTCAAGAACTCGGCAACCTTGTCGGGGCCGAAGGTGTAAGAGACGCCCCTGTCGTTCTCGCCCCAGCCTCGGATGTCGGAGTCAGGATCGGCCCAGAGGAGGTCACACAAGAGACCCTGGTCGGGGACGTCCACAGGCCTTTCTATGGCTTTGATTTGGTCGAGGCTGTCCATGTCCGGGGAAAGGCCGCCGTGCATGCAGAGGATCTTGTCGTCGATGACTGCGGCGACGGGGAGACAGTTGAAGCAGTCTGTGAATATCTTCCAGAGACGAACGCTGAATCTGCGCTTGCACTCGTCGTAGAAGCCGTAGATTCTGTTAATGGAGGCACACTCGTGGTTTCCTCGGAGAAGGAAGAAGTTCTCTGGGAATTTGATCTTGTAGGCCAGGAGCAGACATATGGTCTCCACGCTCTGCTTTCCTCTGTCCACGTAGTCTCCCAGGAATAGATAATTGGAATCCGGCGGAAAACCACCGTACTCGAACAGTCGCAACAGGTCTGGATACTGCCCGTGTATGTCCCCTGAAGAAACAATCAATGAGTTTGTGAATGATATGAACATGAATGCATGAATGAATTATTATTAACTCACCACACACGTTTATGGGAGCCTCCAATTCCAGAAGGTTCGGCTGGCTTAGGAACAGATCTTTAGCGGTGCTGCAAAGGTTCCGAATTTCTGACTCCACCAGTTGAATCCGTTTCCCCCTGTTCTTCCTTACTTCCAAAAGCCTCTCTATCAAACCATCCAATCCTTCCATTACCCTCCGATTCTCTTCTCTTCTATTCTATTCTATTGTAAGATTTCTCTTCCTAAGCTCAAACTCATGAATGCCAAAAATTAATATCTTTTTTCACGCCCTCCGACTCATCTTCAGCAAACAAATATTCCCAAAACAAACCAATTTTGAGGAAGATATATTTGGGGTCTCGGGAAGCACATTTTTCTTTTATCAATTTGACTCATTTCTATGGCTCAGAAGCTTAGGACCTGATGGAATGGAGACCAGGCATCCACCCACTCGCTAAAATTAGAAACCGGGGATCAGTTTGTTTTATAGGCTTATTTAGTTAGTTAGTTGGTATACCAACGCAAAAATATTATTAATGTCCTACCTATTTCTTTAGCGTATGCTCCAAATATATTCTTTTTCTAACCATATATATATATATTATTTTCTCAACAAGGTTTTTTTTTTTTTTTTTTTTTTTTTATTTTTTCAAAATTTTTTTTTTAATTTTTTTTTTTTTTTTGTATTATATATAATATTGCAATATATTATTTGAAATATGATTGTATATATGATGATATTTGTTTATTCTTAAACCTGCAATCGAGATAGATACATAGTATAGACAACTGATATTGAAAGAAGCATGAAGAGTACGTTTGCCACGGTTTCTTCTTCACCATTGGAAGCTTTGTTAAGGATAGATATGGGGAACATCCTTTGATTTGTTACTCTCCCATTTGTTTTATAGCTTGTCCGAAGGCTTTGAAGTTGAAGTCGAAAGATCTTTGGCTGCGGAAAACCTATTTCCGACCGGACAGACGCAAACAAATGCAAAGGATTTCAACATTGAAGTTGAGGAATGTGCCGGAGAAAAAATTTATGTTGTAAATAATTTTCAGGGTAGCTTTTGGGTGAGAATTTTTTAAAATTTGGGTTTATTCTCAAAATACGTAAAGTGTAACATGATTATATAGTTTTTATTTAATAAAAATTATGGTGCTAGCGTATTTAAAGAGAAAAACAAGTGAAGAATAATATATAACCTTTTTTCTATCCTAGACAAATCTAAGTAAACTTCAAACAAAAAAAATCCTTGGTAGAATAAAAGGCCTTTAAGTTCCAAAATCATCAAGGTTGTCACGAGTGAAGTGAGAATGATAGTCTATTTCAAGAGCAATTTCATCAAATATGTGGACATCAAAACGAGAAACTCCCACATATTCAAACAACAAGTGACCAAGAGAATAGCGTGTTGCAAATTCCTTCCATCCCTCTTGAAACAAAATCTCACCATCATGCTTAGTCTAGTGTATTTCCATTTAGTGTTATCTCGCAGGTTGAGACATACTGGATTTGACATTCCATCTCCATAATTTGTAGTGAAATTTCTCTGCAATGATTATGTTTTTAGCACGAATGATGAAATTCACATGCATAATAGAGGAATCGTAAAACTAGGCCCAAATAACCCCAATCAAAGGCCCCAAGGCCCAATATCTTCAGGGTTGTTGTGAACACCAAATTTCATTCGAGGAAGATAAATTTTGATTTTAAAAAAATGCTTGAAGAATAGGTGATTAATTATTTTTCTTCTTTTCTTTAATTTTAATTAAGTTTATCAAAAATATTTTTGATGAAAATTGTGGAATTTCATTTTGAAGAAAGAGTAAAAAAGATAAAATAAAATAAAACAATAACAAAAACAAAAACAAATAATAAAAACAAAAAAAAAAAGGAAGAAAGAAGTCCTTCCATAAAGAAATCTATCTATATCTTCATAATTGAAACGTGAATATAGTACATGATGGAGAAGTCTCTCCACAAAGAAATTTGTTTGTTTCTTCTTTTGAATGCAAAGAAAAGAAAAGGTGAGGGTGTACATGGGACTGAGATAGAGCGCAACGATTTTTTATTTATTTGTTTGTTTCTAAATGATCCATTTTATATTGTCATTTTAAATGAAAAGTACTACCTTTTCACTCTTAAAACTTTTCAGTTGAAAAAAAATTATTTATCTAAACAAAATTTTTAAGCAATGTTCTTATGACTATATATTACTATAGGCAATGTTTTTATTGTTTAGCCCACCACTTTAAAGTCAACACTTAAAATGAACTATAAAGTATTAATATTTTACAAAGTGTTGTTATTGGTAGTCTTTAATCTACGTCTACGTCTTCAAGCCAAAATTGTTGTAGAGATTTCTTTTAGATGTTTAGTCCGAAAGAGTAATTTGAACGAGTTTAGTTGAATTTTATGTTATGTAGATTTAATGTTGTAAACCCTTTTATGTGTATGATAGTTATGTTACATATAGTTAACACCTTGCTAACTTGCTGCAATATAAAAATTATTATTTTTACTTGATTAAAAGATAGAATACATAAATAAAAATGAATCACAACAATAATAAAAAAACAAAAAAAATTATTACATCTAACCTCAAAACTCTATTAGGAAAGCAAAATCACCCTAGAGGCTTAGCACTTCATGGAAAGAAAATAATATAAATAATTAGATTAATAGTCACACACATGGTATATTTAGAAAGTGATAAAGAATCTTCAAGTGAAACGAATCTGAGAACAAATTCATGTTAATAAGAAGGGTATGATAGAAGACTATATCCTAAACTTCAAGTGGTACAAATTTGAGGACAAATTCTCTTCAAAAATGAGGGAATGATAGAGGACTATCCCAATATTCCACAGAAGAAGAACTTGAAGATGAACCTTTACAATTTAAAGGACTTATGACAAGGGCAAGGAGCAAGAGATTGGAAAGATCAAAACTATTCAAGGCTCCTGATGCTACAATCAGTATGAAATTCAAAGAATATGAAGATCTTGAAGCACATTTGAAAGATAGTTTTTAGAAAAAATAGTTTATGTTTTTAGACTTTGGGTTTCCTCTTAGAAATTAGTTATGTTATATGTTTTTGGGCTTTGGGCTTTCTTTTATAAATTAATTTATGTTTTTATGTTTTGGGTTTGGGCCTTCTTTTAGGGTTCTCAGGTTTTCTTAAACTTATATGTCTATATATAGAGGTACCAAAAACAATGTAGACACTTTTTAGTCATATATTGAATTTAATTTCATTAAAGAGAAGATTTTTTTGTTCTTGGCTTAGGCCTCTGGTTCTTATCAAAGATTAACATATTTGTGGTGAATCTTCACTTGACTTGTCAATATGCTATATTGTGGCATCCTCCATCTCTGTCTTATTATGCGTTCTTCTCTTATTTATTCGTGTTGTGCCTCTTGAGGATTCAAATTCAGAAACGATCACTCTTTCATGGATAAGATCGTATCATCTGGTATCTAAAGCAAGGTTCTGGTTTGGATTTCCTCTTCTATGTTATTTTTCTGTCATATGAAAAAAAAAACTACAATTTTTCAATGTCTGCTTGTTTTGTGTTTTATTTTAAATTTTGTTTGTTTATTTGTATGGAGTAAAACCCCTAAGATTGTTTCCAATTTGGTTGAATTTTTTTTTATTTTGCGTATTTTTTTTCTTTTCTGTTCTCTGTTTAAATTGTGTATTTCTACATTTGATTCGTGGATTTTTTTTTGTTTGGGATTTGCAAGTGCACTTACTTTGATTTACATGAGTATGAGGGTTTGAATGATAAATTGTTTAGTTTGTTTTTGT
>Ga0214545_1005897_pt1 | contig 21751 bp, 11 predicted proteins | sample CNSS4metaG_FD_160064 | JGI IMG/M metagenome (GOLD analysis project Ga0214545, IMG submission 160064) | Root nodule microbial communities from cowpea collected in UCLA plant growth center, Los Angeles, California, USA - CNSS4 | ecosystem: Host-associated > Plants > Roots > Nodule | place: USA...
AATATTGTTTTATATAGATATATATATATATATATATATATATATATATATATATATATATATATATATATATATATATATATATATATATATATATATATATATATCATGTAAAACTAAATATTTTAGTTGAACACTAACATTTACTTTCACAACATAGTGTTTAATATCATCAAAACTACTTCCAGATTTCATCCAATAGGGTGTGTTGTAAGGTTTAGTTTTAACAACTCTCTTTTTTATTTAGCCGATTTTGAAAAGCAAGACTCCTGCTTTCCCACTCTTGTCGCAATTTGCTACTCTTGTTGTTCTTTAGTTTCACTGAGTTCATGCTAAAATGGTTTGAGGAGAAGCAGAGAAACCATGTCCGCATGTTTTTGTTGTGTTCACGGTTCAAAGAAAACAAAATTAAGGTTTTTTTATCAAACCGGGTTGGTTCACACTTTAAAATCCAAATACATATTTAGTGAGATTTAAGCATACATACGAAAATCGCGATTCATGTACTTACTACCATGAATGTGACATTAATAATGCAAAGAGCATATTAAACCCACTTTACGATTCCTTTTCAAAAAAAAAAATACAATTTTTCATGTATTAAGAGTCAAGTTTTGCGTTTGTGCAAAGTTAAGGAAATGCCCAGGCCCAAACCCATAAATGTTAGCCCGGCCCATCATAAGCTATAGCAGTATTAGTATTCCGTTACGTTTGACCATTATGACCCCAAAAGCATAGATTGTTAGTGACGTTGAAGATCTTGTTGTAAATTTCTGTTTCGGAAGTGGCTATTGGCAACACCTTTTTAACACAATCTCTGTCTTTTTCTTTTCAATTCAATCTTGTATTCATATCATTTTTAAACTTCTTTCCTACTGAAAATTAACTCTATCTTCCATAATTCTCACTTTTTACAAATTATTCCATTTATTTGTATAACAGATATCAATTTATTGACATATTCAAAGTTACAAATATGAAAACACCCAACTTAAATAAATAAGAAAAGTTTAAGTAGCAAAGAACAAACTTTATTGAGAGTGATAGTTGAGGTTTTATTGGTTAGGATAATTTACAATATGATTTAAAAAGAGAGGAGACGAGAAAGGAATCTTTTAAATTTTACTCAGAATAGCAAAATAATTGAAAGAAGAGAAGAGGAAGGAAGCTAAGTGTTTTTCCTTCTATTTTGACCTTCCTTTTCCAACATCAATCTTTATTTAACTTTCATACTTTTAAATAACTGTAATTAAACCCAAAAATTATTAACACATACCGAATTATCAATACCTATCCTCTTCAATAATATTTAGAAGGATAAATCCATGTATTATGAAGGTGAATTAAGATATTATAAATAAATAAAAAAAACTCTTATTATTGGAGATGCTTTGAAGTGAAAAATAATAACTTTTTTTTTTCAATTCTCTGGCATTCTCTCTTTCTTCGAACCAAACACAGGGGTAGGTAGTAGTTGTGGGTCCACAGTGCTGTGGTGTTGTAAAAACTTTTTTCTGGTTTTTGCTAACTTTAAGAAAGTATTGATTTTACTTGTGTGGAAAATAACGTCAGCCAGGGATGAACTTTTTTAGCACACTGTTTATCGAAGACAAAATAGCTTTTCTAATCAAAATTATGGTTTTGTTTAAGATCTGCCAATCATAACAACTCCAACATTTGAATTAACCTAATTTTGGTAAACTAGATTTGCAAACTTTTTTTATGTGGTTATTATGAGTAGTAGTAATATTCGGTGGCATTAATTGATTACTGCCGTGAAAAAAGATTATACTAATGCGTAATTAAAGTATAAAATCATGATAATTAGTGGGTGTGCACTCTAAAAGAAGCCGAAGTTTTTATTGAAATTCAGAACGGTTACAAAATGAGATGTTACATCATAAGTGTGTATTGATGAATGGTAGAGAGAGATAAGTGTATTTGGCATGTTTTTACGAAGATGATGAAAATGGTTAATTGGAATTTGAATGTGTAAAGTTAAAGGGGACTGGGTTTTGTAATGATGCAGCATCCATTTGGCAGTGTAATATAATGATGAGAGTGGGAAAGAAGAGTGGTAAAATGAGAATGAATGATATGAGAGTGAATTTAATGATGAAAGGACCATAGTAATAAGGGAATAAAAATCATCATCATCATCAACTTGAAACGTGTGGCCATCATCATCCAATGAAACAAACCCTATTTCTTTTCTTTTCTTTTCTTTTCTTTTCTTTATTTATTCACCTCTTTCTACCTCTCTTCACTCTTGCACACTGCTAATCTTACTTCATATTAAATTAATTAACAACTAATTCAAAGATTTACTAAGGAAAAAATGCATCCATATACAACAATAATAAAACCTCAGACCAACTTAGATATATTTAAAATTCAAAATCTTAAAATAATAAATTTATGAAATCTTTATATTTAATATTATGTAATGGATTATGTGCACTGTGGAAATACTCCGATAGATATAAAAGCTAAGCTCATTATTGCAGAAAAGTAAGTACGAGAATAAGGTAATTAATTTTTTATTTTTATACACTTTAACAATGTTATGATTCGTTAAACATTATTTATCTCTTTTTATGATGCCACCTTATACATTATATATATCTTTACGTTATTATGTTATATACAAACATTAATGAATTGTGTTGAGATAAAATAAAATAGTTAAAATAGTGATATTTAATTTTAATTTTTGGAAGAGTGATGGTGGGTGGTGTGTGTTAGGAATAGTAAAGAAAAGAGGAAGATATGATGAGGTGGTGCGTCTTAGAAAATAGTAATGGAGGTGAATGCAGAGAAAAAGCTGATGAACCCATCCTATGTCACCGAATCTATCACGTGCCTCTTCTCTTCTTTTCTACTCTCACCATATTTACTACCTCTCTTACTTTTTTTCTTTACTCTTTTTATTTCTATTTTTTTTCCCTATTCATTTTTATAATTCTCAAACATTTTTTAAAAACGATTTCATAATATAATAATATAGTTATTACTCTACGAACTTCAAACAAAAATAATTCTAATAAAAAAAAAACTGCAAACACCCGCAAGTCAGCAACGAGTTTATGACCGAAAGGAATACGAGGTTTTCAAATTTGATGACAGGTCTGCACCGCGGCTCAACAAGTACTTCAACCTCAATAATGCTCCTTTTTCATCTACATCAACTGCTTTTACAAAACTATTTTTCATTTTTAGATTATAAGATCAAATTCAAAAATAAGCTTATTTTACTCATTTTTATACTTATATTAACTGTATTTTGTTTTTCTTAAAAAAAATACTTCTGCAGAATACGAATTGGTTTCAAAATTGTTATAAAAGAAGTTGTATCCCAAACACCCTATGTAAACAAAAAGGTTCTTCACAAGTCGTGGAAAATAAAATTTAAAGGGTTTCGAATATTTGGAACAACTACTCGGTATGATTGATTTCGTGCTACTTTACGATAAATGGTTTCTAATACTTCAGAGACCAGAGCAGATATGACCATTTTAAAACTCCTAAAGATCAAAAATTAACTTCCAAAATTTCATTCTAAAAGGTTAACTATTTTACTATACTTTTAAAATTATGCTTTTTGATTATTTTATAGAATCGATCTTTCTAAACCAAAAGCTAACAAACCTTAAAAACTTTGAGAGAATTTCATCTTAACTACGAAGTTCGACGAGACTAGAACAAGCATACAGGTGAATTTTACTGGGGTGAATTTGCGTATTATACTACTAACTTCAGCTTTAACCATATTCTCTAGAACGAAAAAAGTTATCACAAAGTCTGGTGTAGGCAACCAAAATGAAATTGAATGCATATTCTAGTAAAAAACGATCGAAAGTTGGAACCGCACTTTTAAAATGCAGAAACCTTTCCACTAGGCTAAGTCATTTCTCCATTCACATGGGGCGACCCTGTTGTCATTCCGATTGTTTACTGCACAGCACCAATCGATTCTAAATAGAACAAAAGAAAACATGGCATAATTAAATCAGATCCTTCAACATTGTTGAAAACAACAAATAAGGTTTGCATTAGAATATAATTACTAAGTTTTTTTATTCCTTCCCACCGCATAATTTTAATGATAATAACAAAGTCCACCGATATTTTAGTAAGAGCGGGGTAACATGCATATAAAAGTATGCACAGGGTCCATAAATAATAAAAACTATCCTATGCCACATCTAACAACAAGGTTCCGATCTCTTTATCAGAATTGGTGTCTCCTTGCTCAGCCAAAGAGTAAAACGAATGGCTATCGAGCTCAAGCCTTTTCATGTCATATACCTCCTCCTGTAACTAGCTCAAACACCAACCATAACAGCAACAGTTCTAGGCATGTACCTGCATCAACAACTCTGTCATAATAAATCCCATTGCTCGTTCCACAGCAAAATCACTCAAGAAATTCTTAACGCAGAATCATCTTCCATTCTCCACACATAGCCTGGCATGTCCGATCTTGGCCCAGAAACAGTCCTGTATATGTATAGCTTCTCAACAGGACTACTATCCGGCCTTGAATCTGGAGGTCCTCTTTCATCAATCACCTCAACATTAAGCATCGGCAATTTCTGACCCAGAAGTTTACATGCTCCATAACTCACCAAGCAAGCGGACATCCAAAGGGATCGCATTGTCTCCAGCTTTGCAGCATTGGCCAAGAGGGCTTTGTCACCAAAGGGGCAGTCCCTGATCTCCAGCTTCCTAAGGTTGTCACACCCAGACAGCACATGATGGAGTCCCAAATCGCTATCTCCGGCAAAAGCCACAGAAAGCATCTCAAGCTTCTTACCGTAAGTCCCAATATACTCAAACACGCGGTCAGTGAGAAGCCCAGAAAGGGAAAGGCGACGAAGATCCTTGCAATGCTCTACAATAGCTCCAAAACCAGCATCCAGAGGATCTTGGGTAAGATAGTCTGGAACTTGTGGCTCAATAATACACAGTCTAAAACGAGTCATGTTAGGCCTGTTCCTGGCAATTGTAAGCAAGGCTACATTAGACATTTGACGACAAAAATATAGAACGGACTGGAGCTTGGAGCAGCCTTCAGACACAGAAACAAGGCCCTGCTCGGTCAATGCCACATTTGGTTCTAACCCAAATGGATCAGACGGAAACACCCTCAACTCCCTCAGATCCTTACACGACGCAGCAATCACTTCAAGGCCAGCATCTTCAATGTAATCCAGCACCTATTCCACAAATACCTTCTGATCATCAGCATGGGAATTTACAGAACTGCTTTGAAACAGTGAACAAAGATACAAACACAAACATGCAATAAGAACGGAAAGAATATATAGATCAGACTTACCCATAACCGTTGTAAATTCTCGCACTGACTAACAAGCTTGATAAGGTCAGGGCTTTGAATAGTTGCATAACTCATGTTTAGTGATGTCATGTTGGAGCAGATGGGATAAACAGCTGGAAGGTAGGAGGGGAGCACATCCCAAAATCCAGACAAGCTTTTCAATTGCTTGCACCCAGCAAATGCTTCAGCCAGGTTTGAAAAGACCTCCGGTCGCATCTCACTGGTGTAGGCTCCTGTGCCTAACTCAACTAACTGAGGAGCTCCGCGAAGAAGGTTGGCCAGCTTATCTAGGGGCACAGCACGGTTGAGGCGGAGAGTCTGCAGATTGGGACACCTACTAACCAGACGCTCTAGGGCAGACAGATTCACCTCATTGCCTAAGCAAGAAATGTTAAGGGAAACCAAGGATGTGTATGAATCGGGAAAATGGCTAAGCCAGTGCCCACAAATGTCCTCCACTTCACTCTCCCGTAACTCCAACTCCCTCAAATTCCTACAATTTGTTACCACAATGGATTTATCAGAACCATGTTCAGAAAGTCAAAAAAAAAAAAACTACTTAGACAAAATACAGAATGCAGTCAAAAGAATCACACTGAACCAAATTACAACACAACGGTCATTGTCATTAACAATACTGACACATCAAAAACAGAATAGAATAACAAACAACTCTATCAGATTGTCAAAATCTTCCCACCATTAACATAAACTCCTAAAAAACTTAAAAAAAAAAAAAAGACTTAAAAAGTTAAATGTTATGAACGATTTCTTATAATTTCCAAACATTTTCCAGTGAGATCCTTACTTTAACCTTTTTAACACCAAAAAGAAAAGGTAATCAAACCAATCTCATCAACATTTCACTTTGAAATTGAGTTTGCAAACTGAAAGGGGAAACAAAAGAATAAGCTATGAAACCTGCAATGGGCGGCAATGGCAGCAAGTCCATCAGTGGTGAAACCCTCGCAAGAAGTGAGCACCAGCACACCGAAATTCTTGAACGATTTGGCGATAAGCTCCAAGCATTCGTCCGTGACGACCATCCTCTTGAGCCTGATCTCCTGGAGCCAGGGGTAGGCAGCCGCCATGGCCTTGATCCAAGGGCCGACGTAAGCGCCCCAACCCTCAGGGACCAAATTGAAGTCAGCAAAGTGCGGTTTGCCCTTGATAGTGATGGATCTCACTTTGGGGAAGCGGTTGACGACGGTGGCTGGAGAGACCGCATAGCAGTTTCCGACAAAGACTCTCCGGCGGCACCAGCGCTCGATCTCATACCAGGACTTGCAGACGAGGGAGATCGAGCCACGGTCCTTGTCACACTCGATAAAGGAGAACACGTGCTCCAGCACCTCCTCGGGGAAGGAGTAGGCTAGTTTGGGCCGCATGTCCAACGGAATATAACCGAAAACGCTGTCGTTCTGGAAGCAACGGAGATGAAGAACAAGAGCGACAATAATAGGAATACTAAGAACAGAGCAGCGTCTAGATCTGAGACCCCATTGGAATAGCGAGGTTGTGCTGTGGAGTTGTTGAAGTTGGCACAGACAGAGAGAGAGAAATAGAAAGTGAGGGTGAGGAGGATAAGGAGTTTGTGTTGTACCGGGGAGGTTAGAAAGTAACTAGGGTTAAATAGGTGGGATGGAGAGGAGGTTTGCGAAGGGTGCAGGATCGGTGAGTGAGGGAGGGACACGTGGACATGAGTGAGTTGGAGTCGTTGGATGGGCGGCGTTTGATGATGGTCTTATCCGTTGAGACGAGACGAGTCGTGGTGGTTTGATGAGGTGTTATCATGCCTACCGTAATGGGTGTGGAAGGGAATCTCATGATTCCCGTTGCATGGCTTCATCTCCAGAGATGGTGATGGATGGATGCACCCAGGGACCACATTTTCACCATCACATTAATTCACTTCTAAATTATTTATATTTTTTTCCTTTTTATATTATATTCGCCTGCAACTCTACACTCTTTTCCACGTCCTTCCATCGAAATTCTAAATCATTCAAATATTTTCTTTTCAATTTACTTTCAACCACACCATGTGCATGGGATATAACTTTTTTAGAATTATCACTGCTAATTATATTTTACCACCTTATATTCAGTGTAGTTTATTTGGTGAAAAATGGTTTTTCACTCGATCATATTTATTTCAAAAGTCAACGCTGATAATTGGGATAAAAGTTCAAATTTAATTAAAAGATCTAAAAAAAATGTACATCCATTCCTTAAATACCAATGCCTCCTCTGTTACACAACAACCAACAAGAAAAGAAAAAGCATTGGGAAAATGAGATTCCTACCTTCTCCTGGACCAATTTCTCATGTTGGGATAAAGTAGCAAAAAAGAAAAGAATTTTGAGTAACTTATGAGTTGTAATAAAATATTTTCTCTTTTGTGTTTGGATTTGCATCTGTATTATTTATGGAAATGGAAAATAAATTACGGTATTTTATTCTATTAATTTATTAATTTATGCTAATTTGAAAGAACAAATTTGTACAATAGCAGATTTTAGCTTTCTAGATTCAAGAGAAATATATGAAAAAACAAGTCAAAATTACTTCATTATTTCTATTATTTCTATTTTCTATGTTTAACTATTTAATTTACTTATATTTATATTACTTTATTTTATATTTTAAATATATATATATTAATAAATACTATTATTATAATAATTAGTATTTTGTAATAAAATGTATATAATAATTATATATATATAATTACTATTTTTTAATATTAATAATAATAATTATTATAATTATTATAATGATTATCATTATATAATAATAATATTATTATTATTTAAATAAATATTTTTATAGATAAATTAATTATATAAATTAAATTAAATTTAAATAAATGTGGAGATATAATTAAATAGTCTATATTATAAATTATTTCAAGTTATCATTGAAAATAATAATAATTTCTTTTAAATTATTAATGACAATATTAATATATTATATTTTTCTAATTTTAAATAATATTTTTAATTTTATTTTAATTTCATGTCTTCTATTTATAATAAAAGGTAAAATGGTAATCATACAATTTACTCCATTAAAAATTATAATTTATTAAATATTATCAATCACATCATAAACACTTTTATAAACTTCCCGTTCATATCCACTCAAATCATAGCATCTTTCCCTTGATCCAAATAACCTCATCTTTACTAACAAATAACTCAAATCAACGCAAATTCACTCCTCCAAATTCACACCCCAATCCAAACACAACATTATAAACAAGCAACAAACTTGAAAATAAATTTATTTTTCTTTCTAATTGTATTTACATTTAGACAACATTGAATAAAAGGTTTTTTTTTATTTGAATTTGATTCAAAGGATGTGTGAGGTGAAGTTCGAAAATCATAACATCATAGTCCTACAATGATTCTTGTAGCACTAAGATGTTGTTAGTATATTTTGAAAAAAAAAAAGAGTATTAAGTGTTGATTTGAAAAGGATTTTGAGAAACTTCTCAATTGTAACAAAATTCGTTCCCATATAAACAAGCAAGAAACTTAGAAAAGAATACCTCTTATTAAACAATAAATGTATCTTTTTGTTTTAATTGTATTAACATTTAAACAGTATTGAATAAAAGATTATTTTTTATTTGAATTCGATCCAAAAGATGTGTGAGATGAAGTCTGGAAATCATGACATCATAGTCGTCCAATAATTCTTGTAGCATTGAGATATTGTTGGTATATTTTGATAGAAAGAGAGTATTAAGTGGTGATTTGAAAAGAATTTTGAAGAACTTCTGAGTTGTAACAAAATTCGTTCCTTTATAAATAAACAAGAAACTTGAAAAAGAATATCTCTTATTAAACAATAAATGTCTATTTTTGTATTAATTGTATTTACATTTAAATAGTATTGAATAAAAGGTTATTTTTTATTTGAATCTGATCAAAAAAATGTGTGAGGTGAAGTCCGGAAGTCATGACATCATAGTCATCCAATGATTCTTGTAGCACAGAGATGTTGTTGGTATATTTTGACAGAAAAAGAGTATTAAGTGGTTATTTGAAAAGAATTTTGAGGAACTTCTAAGTTGTAACAAAATTTATTCCCTTATAAACAAGCAAAGTACTTGAAAAAGAATAATTCTGATTAAACAATAAATGTATCTTTTTGTTTTAATTGTATTAACATTTAAACAATATTGAATAAAAGTTTATTTTTTATTTGAATCCCATCCCAAGGATGTGTGAGGTGAAGTCTAGAAATCATGACTTCATAGCCTTCTAATGATTCTTGTAGCACTGAGATTTTGTTGGTATATTTTGATAGAAAGGTAGTATTAAATGGTGATTTGAAAATAATTTTGTGGAACTTCTCAGTTGTAACAAAATTTGTTTCCTTATAAACAAGTAAGAAACTTGAAAAAGAATACCTTTGATTAAATAATAAATGTATCTTTTTGTTTTAATTGTATTAGCATTTAAACAGTATTGAATAAAAGGTTATTTTTTATTTGAATCATATCCAAAGGATGTGTGAGGTGAAGTCCGAAAATCATGACATCATAGTTGTCCAATTATTCTTGTAGCACTGAGATGTTGTTGGTGTATTTTGACAGAAAGAGAGAATTAAGTGGTGATTTGAAAAGAATTTTGAGGAACTTCTGAGTTGTAACAAAATTTGTTCCCTTATAAACAAGCAAGAAACTTGAAAAAACAATACCTATGATTAAACAATAAATGTATATTTTTGTTTTAATTGTATTTACATTTAAATTGTATTGAATAAAAGGTTATTTTTTATTTGAATCTGATCATAAGGATGTGTGAGGTGAAGTCCGGAAATCATGATATCATAGCCGTCCAATGATTCTTGTAGCACAAAGATGCTGGCATATTTTGACAAAAAAGAGAGTATTAAGTGTTGATTTGAAAAGAATTTTGAGAACTTCTAAGTTGTAACAAAATATGTTCCCTTATAAAGAAGCAAAAAACTTGAAAAAGAATAATTCTGATTAAACAATAAATGTATCTTTTTGTTTTAATTGTATTTACATTTAAATAGTATTGAATAAAAGATTCTTTTTTATTTGAATTTGATGCAAAGGATATGTGAGGTGAAGTCCGAAAATCAATCATGACATCATAACTGTCAAACGATTCTTGTTGCACTTAAATGTCTTTATTATAGTTTGAAAAAAAAGAGAGTATTAAGTGGATTTGAAAAGAATTTTGAGGAACTTCTGAGATATAATAAAATTTGTTCCTTTATAAACAAGTAAGAAACTTAAAAAAGAATACCTCTGTTTAAACAATAAAGGTATCTTTTTGTTTTAATTGTATTTACATTTAAATATTATTGAATAAAAGGTTATTTTTTATTTGAATCTGATCAGAAGGATGTGTAAGGTGAAGTCCAGAAATCATGACATCATAGTTGTCCAATGATTCTTGTAGCACAGAGATGTTGTTTGTATATTTTGACAGAAAAAGAGTATTAAGTGGTGATTTGAAAAGAATTTTGACCAACTTCTGAGTTGTAACAAAATTTGTTCCCTTGTAAACAATCAAAAAACTTCAAAAAGAATAATTCTGATTAAACAATAAATGAACAATAAATGTATCTTTTTGTTTTAATTGTATTTACATTTAAATAGTATTGAATAAAAGGTTATTTTTTCTTTGAATTTGATGCAAAGGATGTGTGAGGTCAAGTTCGAAAATCAATCATGACATCATAATCGTCCAATGATTCTTGTAGCACTTAACTGTTGTTTGCATATTTTGAAAAAAAAAAAAGAGTATTAAGTGGTGATTTGAAAAGAATTTTGAGGAACTTGTAATAAAATTTGTTCCCATATAAACAAGCAAGAAACTTGAAAAGGAATACCTCTGATTGAACAATAAATGTATCTTTTTGTTTTAATTGTATTTACATTTAAATAATATTGAATAAAAGGTTCTTTTTTATTTGAATCTGATCAAAAGGATGTGTGAGGTGATGTCCAGAAATCATGACATCATAGCCGTCCAATGATTCTTGTGGCCCAAAGATGTTGGTTGTATATTTTGAAAGAAAAAGAGTATTAAGTGGTGATTTGAAAAGAATTTTGAGAAACTTCTGAGTTGTAACAAAATTTGTTCCCTTATAAACAAGCAAAAAACTTGAAAAATAATAATTTTGATTAAACAATAAATGTATCTTTTTGTTTTAATTGTATTTACATTTAAATAGTATTGAATAAAATGTTATTTTTTATTTGAATTTGATGCAAAGGATATGTGAGGTGAAGTCCAAAAATCATTCATGACATCATAATCATCCAATGATTCTTGTAGCACTTAGATGCCATTAATATATTCTGAAAAAAAGAAGTATTAAGTGGTGATTTGAAAAGAATTTTGAAAACCTTCTCAGTTGTAACAAAATTTGTTTCCCTTATAAAACAAGCAAGAAATTTAAAAAAGAATACCTCTGATTAAACAATAAATGTATCTTTTTGTTTTAATTGTATTAACATTTAAATAATATTGAATAAAATGTTATTTTTTATTTGAATCCGATCCAAAGGATGTGTGTGAGGTGAAGTCTGGAAATCATGACATCATAGCCTTCTAATGATTCTTGTAGCATTGAGATTTTGTTGGTATATTTTGACAGAAAGAGAGTATTAAGTGGTGATTTGAAAATAATTTTATAGAACTTCTCAGTTATAACAAAATTCGTTCCCTTATAAACAAGCAAGAAACTTAAAAAAGAATACCTCTAATTAAACAATAAATGTGTCTTTTGTTGTAATTGTATTTACATCAAACAATATTAAATAAAATGTTATTTTTCATTTGAATTTGACTCAAAGGATATGTGAGGTGAAGTCCGAAAATCATGACATCATAGTCGTCTTATGATTCTTGCAGCATTGAGAGTTTGCTTGTATATTTTGACAAAAAAATAGAGTATTAAGTGATAATTTGAAAATAATTTTAAAGATCTTCTGAATTGTAATAAAATTTATTCCCTCGTACACAAAGAAGAAACTTAAGAAAAAATACTTCTGATTAAACAAAAATTATATCTTTTTGTTTTAATTATATTTATATTAAAATAATATTAAATAAAATATTATTTTTTTATTTGATTTCGATCCAAGAGATATGTGAATTAAAGTCCAAAAATTATGACGTGATAACCGGTCCAGTGATTCTTGTTGGTATAATTTGACAGTAGAAGAGTATTAAGTGGTAATTTGGATGGACGTATATAAATTTGATCTGAGTTGATTTTGGGAAGAAGTGTTTGCAGAAAAAGAAGAGAGTTGTATGGAAGTGATTAATGAGAGAAGTGGGTAATGTGGCCCACATTTTAATGAGGGTAGCATCTATTCTAATGATCGATTCCATTATTTATCTTATCGATGGTACAAGTATGATATGAATGAGCCAGCTATCATACCAGTGTTCCTGTTCCTCTTCAAATCCTAAAATCTACTTCCATCAATTTAAGTCTCCTATGTTTCCATAATTATTGCTCTCCTTAACCAACCAAATAAATGCAACATAATCATAATACTTCTTCAACTTTATCTTCCATAAAAAAAATCACATTCCATCAGATATTTTTTTATCATATTTTTTAATATATTTTAATTAATAATATCATATTAGTCTACCAATATTAACATCAACAGTGACCGATTATCTGAAAAATCTTCTATTTTCCAGGTACTGATAACCATCATCCAACATGATCTGATCCGTGCAAGGAGAAAAAACATGTTTAAGAAACCAATAATTGATTAGCATTTAAAAAATAAATTATAAATAAGGATATGCTTTTAAACTGCTATTAAAGAACGTAAAGAAACACAGAAAATTAAAACAAAAAATTGAAGTGCACATGACTCCTTAGCTAGTGTAGGATTGCACTGAATGACAATTTTTACGCTGTCCTTTTGCTATATGTTATTATTATTTCTTGAGAAAGTTAGTAAATCATTAGTTTAAAATGTATAAATAATGAACATTTTTGTTTGTATTATACACAGAATTAAATTATTGAAGATTAAAACTTTAGTCAACAAAATACAATGGTGGGTACTTTGTTTGTAATATTCATAAAACCATTCTTGACCATTAAGTTTATAGCGTTGTTTAACTTTTCTTTTTAAATAGACATTTAAGATGTTTTTAAGGAGCAGTATTTTAAAAACATCGTATGTCTACAAAAGGTTGCTCTTGACCAATAAAAATCAAGAAACTTATTTAAGAGAAAGTTTTTATTATTGTTCACTCATTTGTCATCAATATAATTTTTTGTATTACATGATTTTATTATTTATTAAATTAAAATAATTTTATTATTTGATAAAATAATTTTCTTAAAAGTAATTACGTAGTTTTCATTGATTCAAACAATATCTTCACTCCCATTGATTCACTCTTATTCTCTCTTTTTTTTTTTCTTTTTTTTTTATTTTTTAAAGGCAGCACCAGTTCTAAAAATAGTACTTGATCCTAATGGCAAATAACTCAATGGACCTTCATATCTTAGCGTGGCGTGACCAACTTAAAATACATTATATTATACACAACAGATATGAGAAGGCCAATGTTATAAATACAGCTGTATCTTGTGCCTGTATTCAAATACATTCATAAATAAATACACAACTTTAATGTGTTAATTATCATTATTTTTAATATTATTTTTTAATCAAAATTATTAGTTTAAGACATAGTACCCACATTTTATAATACTAAGAAGTTGTTCTTAAAATGGTGCTAAATCATTACATTAATCTCTCTCCTTCTCGATTTTCGTCCAATAATTTGAATAAAACACATAGAGGGCTGAGTTGTCTTGCACGGATCATTACTTTTTTTATATAGAAGATATCGTGATTAAGATTTAAAGATGCATTAATTAATTGAGATTATCAATGGTTTAATATTAAGCCCACGCACGGTTCTCCGGGAATCTCTCTCTATCCTTGGAGCGGAATTGGCTTGGACTTTGTTGAACACGCTATTATATTAATACTTCACAAATATGTTCTTGAAAATTAAAATCTGAAAACAAGTATAATAAATGCGATTAAAAGAGGTCTAAAGTCTAACTCAATTACTTGGTACCAAAATAATATAATAATAGTCTTAGCTTTGATGAGTAGTATTAAATTCTGCTCTTGCTTTGCTCTTATTCTTGCTCACTCATACTTTTCAACAATATATGTTTAATTATGTATTAATGAGTTAAAAGACTTAGGTTTCTTATTCTATGTCAATTCTCTCCTGCACGTAAAGTGACACTGCCAAGAAGGTCCATCTTCAAGGAACATAAATAAAGAAAAAGACAAACTGTACCTAAAGACAGTTCAAGAATTAAAAAAGTGAAAGAAAAAATACATTAATTCATTTTTATGACTTCTTTATATATTGTTGTTATTACATATTTTTATTTTTTCAATATATATAAATATAAGAGTGGTATATAGTTTGATATGCATGAAATAGTTCAATGATAAAATCATGAATTAACTTGGTTATAGAAAAAATGGATGGAAAGAGATAATGAATTTTATAGTTTGATATATGGATGAAAGTAGAGAAAAGTTTGGTTAAAATTTGGTTTGGTTAGATTGAGAGAAAATAGTAGTTGAAGAAGAGTTGAGAGTTGTAACTTGTAACCAGCTGAATCCTGTTAACATGGATCACTCTACGACAAAATCTATTTAACTATGATGTCTCATAATTCACAACTCATTCACTAGCCTTAATTACTTGATGTTGATGTATACACAACTTTCCTCCCTATTTTCATACCACAACAAAACAAGTATTTCAATAAATTTATTCCAAAATGTAACTTTTAATATATTTTATCTTTATTTTATATAACAATCATGTGGTCAAATTATTTGTATTTTTAATGTGTCACATATAATTCAGTTTACCAGGCTGTATATTTCACGGCCATTTATTTATTTTTTACTTGTGACAAACTATATAATAATTGCCTCTTATCTGCATTACATTATCAATTATCAATTTATAAAAAAATTAAAATACAACAGGGTTATATTTTTTGCAAAATTCCATAAGGGGGACTAATAATCAAATTTTTACTTGTACTATTATATTTATACATTTGTATATTATAAAGTTCTATTAAGTTTAGTAAATAACTAATTTTTTAAGAATTCATTCTAAATATAAGTTGGTAGATGAAGGATCTATCTGTGCTCATGAAGCTGCGTGGAGGCAGCTATTGAATTCACAAGAATGTTTTATCATCCTTTCACACACATCACTCTCCCATTTCTTTTATAAATACACAATGCAAACACCTCTTTCAGTGGTATTTTTAACTAAAAGCTAAAACTTTTCAAGTGATGTTCACCTTCCATGATACATCCAACCACCAATAAAATGAACATATATTTAAAATTATAAACATGACATGTAACATTCAAAGTTTATTGAATTTATAAAACATATTTAATAATTACGTATATTTTACTAAAATTATTACATGAAACTCCTAAGAATTAAATGGAACTCCTAAGTATATTGTAAACTCCCATCCAAACCCACACTAGAGAACTGGTTTTACAGTTGTGTCAGTTACATTAAGCCACATGGCACTATATACATTATCATCCCCTTAAACTTTTGGTGGTTTTTTGAAGCACCATATGTTTATCACGAAAGGATTGAAAAAAGTCTCTAGACAGAGGTTTTGTGAGAACTTCAACAATCTGAAGTTTGCCAAGAAGATGCAAAAGTTGAATGAGATTTTTGTGAACATTATCACTTATGAAATGAATACCAAGCTCAAAGTGCTTAGACTGAGAATGGAGAATAGAATTGGCAACCAACAAAAACAACTCCTAGATTATCATAGTAGAGAACTGCTTTTACAAGATATATGTGCAATCGATGAAGAAGAGATTTGATCCATGTGAGTCAGCCTAATGGTGCTTCTTGAGACAACACATTGCTTTTAAGAGATCCAAGAGACAATGTTCTTTTCAAGGTATATGCAAAAGCCAATTGTTGATTTCTTAACACCTAGATCAGACCCCAGTTAGCATCAATACAACCAGTGATGGAAGATGAAGTAGAAGGTCGAAGAAGAAGGTCTAGTGAAGAGTTCCAACAAGATATTTGGGAATCCTTAGGAGTTTGGAACATAAATATCTTCTCCATCACCTGCAAACAATGAAACAAAACGATCATCATATGAATTTTAAATAAAAATAATTCAATAACAAATAGCATCAAACAAAGTCAAATAATTACTCTCAACATCAAATCCATGTTTCTAATTAAAAGTGTAGATAGTTGCTTCCACATTCTCAAGCAAAAGTTGATTCCTATATTTATTAAAAATCTGAGACTCAATGTTAAATGAAGATTTAATTGTGCTAGCCTTATTTTTCTTTTATCAGTTTCAACCGTTCCAAATTCTTTGTCAATATCATCTTCCTTAATCTCATTTTCACAAATGAGTATTAACATCATTTTCATCCATTCTAATTTCTAAATTCAAATTTAACTTCCTGATTATAATTACACTAATGTTCAATATCATATTCAATTCAATATCATATTCAATTCAATATCAACAAATTGCCAATACAATATTATCAAATCACCAATAAAATATAAGCAAAATCAACAATACAATACTAGCAAATCAACAAATCAAGTTGAATAATTTATTGCTATATGGAAGTTACCCAGACAGTTACTACTAAAATAATTTATTGTATTTGAACACCATGAACAAATAACTCAGGTCAAAGTCATATACATATATAATATTTATCCCAAATGATATCGACTTCACAAAATATACGAACAAAAACAATATTGTACCTTCAATATACATGTTTCATTGGAAGGGAAATAAGATGGTGGGAGGCAAGAGAGGAGATGTCGTGCCACTAACTGGAACCAACACCGCCGTTGTTGGTGGACCATCATCGTTGGGAGGGTGCACCGTTGGCTAGGATCAACAATGTTGGCAATAAATGTCCCCGCTAATGCAGGGAAGAGGCGTTGCTAGAAGAGATGCACATGCTGTGAGAAGAGATGTGCCCGACGAGAAAGATGAACAAACGAGAACAAAGAAAACTATGTATGCTGTGAGAAAGGCCAACAAATGAACAAATGATAATATAACAGAGAAACAAACCTGACCTGAGTGAGTGATGGCACGAGAAAGACGAGACGAACGCGAAAAGAGTAGAGAAAGAACACTAACTTGGGTTGGGGGGTTGCACAAAGACGAGACAAACGAACACAAAGAAAAGAAAAGAGTAGGGAGAGAGATAGAGGAGGCTATGTGTGTTCCGAAAATCAAATTCAATTTTGATGAATTATGGGAGATTTGCTGGCTTGCGGGTCAGCCCCCGTGCTCCTTCTAAGCCTGCGCAAACTACGAGTTATGCAAGCCGGGTTCAAAACCAAAGTCGACCTCGCGCTTTACGTTGTAGGCCTTCAGACTGACCAATGTGGCATGCCTGCATTGTCACTCCTAGTTATGGACATGGATAAGGAAAAAAAAATATAAACTTTCTCATACTTCAATTGGTATTTATGCCTAGTACGTTGCATTAAAACATTGTTATAAGATGTCTACACATATGTTAGCCTACACAAACTATAAGTAGGCACTTTGTTTGATTGGAAAGTAGACATATATGTTATTATTGATTTTGTATAGTGCATTATAAATCAGGCTTCAAAGATATATTCAAATAGCTTGGGAAAGATATGGTAAAAAATAATGCGATTATGCACAAAAATCAAGATTGCATAAACATATCACCACTGTAGGGTTATCGCTTACCCAAATTAGACCTAATCTATAGGATTTTATTTGCAAGGATGAACACAAGTGGAAGACAAAACTAGGAGGAAAATCTCCCTAACATATCCACAACAAGAACAACCTCATCCCATAAGTATTGTTGAAACCTGACTAAACATATTTATGGCATGGACAAGGAGTAGGGCAATACAAGAAAAAATAATGATATTGCTGAGACAGATGAAATTTGTAATGTGTCGGCTTGCATGCTTTTCCTCACATTTATACCTATGGGTACAAGAGCTAGCAAAGTTTCCAAGAACATCAGGACCAAGCTTCATATGGAAACGAAGGTAGTTTAATAATTTAATTTGTGTCCTGGAATCATAGCTAAGTGAAAGTGATGAATGATAAAAAAAAGTTGACAAACTATAGGCATGGACTATTGCAGGGAGTATAGCAACACAATTTTTGTATGCTTAATGAATATGTTCTCCCTTGCAATTGCATGCCAATCTCTCTTTGTTTGTACGATATATGTGCTAAGACCAACATTGTTTGAATAAAGGGTAGGGATCTTTTTTAGTCAAATGTACAAGTCATTAACCTTGACATATGAGGGTTGAATGATTGTACATACTTTTTGTATACGGGTTTAGACACCTGAAGATCACTTATGAGTATACCAATATAGAGGCCATGGGATATGTGTGAGAATTATATTAATTAGAAATAAAATTAACAATTAATAATATAACAATTTTAACATACATCAAGAGTGTGGGTGGGAGAGTGTTAAAGAAAAATTGCATGAGGTTCGTTAAGAAAAATATGGCTTCAAAGGCATGGTGGATAACTACTTCTTTTAAAGAGTATGACTTTATTAATGTAATTATATACAAAATTTGGAAATTTGATATTCATAACAAGAAACTATCAGTGACATTTGTATTAGAAAATAATTATTGCAAGAATTTTAAATGACTAACTATAATTTATCTATTTAAAAATTGCACATGTAGATAGTTATAGTAAAATAAATTTGTTCCTTAATTAGTCATTGGATGAATAAAGTTTGCATTTCAACTTTCTAGTCATGCATTGGATGAGTGAGTTAGAAGGTTCAATAATTCATATACATCGTGTTTCAAAGCAAATTGATTTAAAGCATATTTCCTAAAAGTGAAACAATGGAATTTGTTGAGAGTTGGAGAATCCCAAGTCCAACTCATTAAACATATAAAAGCAATATAAATAATATCACTTTAAAGAATATCACAAATATAAATATTGAAGTTCACATTCTCAAGTGTCATTTAATCTACTCAAAGTAAGATTGTAAATTTGTAGAAATGCAATACTAATTACTTATAATTTAAATGATTATCTTTAGAGGTGCATTGTCATTCATTTGAAGGAGAAACAAGTCCAAATATGATAAATGGCAAATAAGATGACTAATGTAAAGCAAAAGAGAATAAAATAAATAAGAGAGTGAAACAAGATAAGCGATAAGAACAACTACGAATATAAAAAATATTTTAAAAAGTGAAAAAGAGACAAGAAAGATAAAAAAGAACATGTAGATAAATATTTACAAGAGTAATATATTTATAACCACTTTTCATACTAAATCAATTCTCAACAAACTCCTATACAAAATCTTATTTTTATATATTAATAACTTAATATATATATATACATACATATATATATATATATATATATATATATATATATATAATTTAGTTACTAAAACTTTATTTTTCTTTTATAATTATGTTGTTGAATCAAGAATTATAGTTTTGGATGTAAGACCCGTGAAAATTAATTAATTAAATAATTAATAAATACAGGTTGGAAGAGCCTTTATGGCATTAAATGTTGTTTGGTGTGACATGGAAAAGTACTAACTCAAGTGGTTGAGAGTACTTTATTGTGTGGGAGGACTTGAATGGACTTGGGTTCAAGTCCTATCCTATCGGGATGTTACATTGGAACATAGAGTTTCTCGACTTTAAAAGATATATGTTCTTACATAGCGAAATACTTTCTATAAGAGATCCCTTCACACTCTTTGATCTTCACACTAAGATGTTCACCCTTCACTTTTAGGTAATTCGAGATGTGCTAGGTCCAAAGTATCTTCAACATTTGAGATGGAGTGTTCATGCAAAAGACACTATGATTCTTAGGTAAAGTATTGTTGGGAAAAACACATAATTAAGAACATTATCGTCTTTAACCCCAAGAATCACCTCATTAACAAAGAAATAAGATAAAAACAATGAACATAAGAATATAACGTGGAAACCCCAAAACCAAAGAAAAACCACGACCGTTATCTAATGACAACTATAGAATAACACTATGTGAAAATTTGTATAATACATAGACTACCCTCTCATGCCCTTTAGTCCCAAGTACACTCACCTTCTCCAAAGGAAGAATTAAACACAAATCTCATAACACTCTATTACAATAGTATAAGAAAAGTCAAATACAAGCTTAAAAAGTGTTTGACAGGGGCAACAAATACCATGGACTTATATAGTCACCAACACCCACTCCCTAGCTTATCTTAGGATATATGAGACTTTTCAAGACGTATTATTTTCATCAGCCCAACAATCTCCATCTTGATTAAAATAAACATATATTCATTGTGTATACCAGGAATCATATTCCACCATAGAGAGTATACTCACTTGGAATTAAACTATCCCAATGCACACTGCATCAATGCTAACCAACGCCTGTGTATAATCACTGCACACCTTGCATAAAAATTAGTCAATGCTCGTGCATAAATAAACATCAATGTTAACCAATGCTTGTGTATAATCCATGTGCACCTTGCATCAATATTAGTCAATACCCGTGTATAAAATTACCACTTGAAAACTCATCCTAACACTCACAGTCAACCCAACGAAGAGCTGTCATGTGTCACAGTCCTCCACTTTCAAATTTGACTAACCAAGATATGCCACATGTCACAATCCTCTACTATCATATCTAACTAAGCTGTCACGTAATCTCCTTCTTCCTCAATCTGCAACACGGCCAACACTTCAGCGCACAACCATCATCGACCCTCCATGCAGTCACCACAGCAACCAAACCAACACCCTTCATCGAAAACCACGCTACCACCTCACCGCCACAACACCACGACACAACACCTATCGCCGATGAAGCATCACGCAAGACATGAAAAATGCTACCGTTGGAGATCTCGAGCTCCACCTTCACCATGCAGATCCAACGTTACCAAACACCATAATCCACCCCATGCAACAACTCAAATCCACGAGCTACATCGCACGAACCATCAAAGCACATTTGTAAACCACATAGCACTTCCTCCACACATATGTCGCAAACTACGACTCACATATATCATATCTCCATCGTACATCACTCACTAGGCCACACAAGTGTTGACAAAAAGAAGAAGATGAACATCTTCCTCTAATAAGGAGTTTTGATGATGATGATGACTTATGAAAAAGTATGGAAGACTTGATGATGATGCATGAAAAAAATGTTGAAGACTTAAAAGAATGCTTCGATTCAAGAGATACATTGAAGACTTATGGG
>Ga0214545_1005898_pt1 | contig 21745 bp, 11 predicted proteins | sample CNSS4metaG_FD_160064 | JGI IMG/M metagenome (GOLD analysis project Ga0214545, IMG submission 160064) | Root nodule microbial communities from cowpea collected in UCLA plant growth center, Los Angeles, California, USA - CNSS4 | ecosystem: Host-associated > Plants > Roots > Nodule | place: USA...
AAATAAAAAAGGGTAATGAAAAAAAAAAAAAAAACAGGACTAAATATTAAACAATTATTGCACTACCAAGTGAGACAAGATAAATTTTTTTTCTTTAAGAATGAGAGAAGATATAAAAAAAATGAGGGCAGAAATAATTAGTTTATGTTTAACTTTTTTTTTTATTTAATAACAAAGAAATCAAGTAAGGATGAGAGATGAGTACAACAAGTAAAAAAACTCAAAAGATAATATAGAAAAAATAAAAATTATCTTAACAATTTTATTTTATTATATTTAATTTTATATTGTACTATTTATTAATATTAAATATTATACTTTATAAAAGAAATAAAAAAAATACCTAATTTCATTTTTACTAATTTTTGGTGTACTATTATCTAATTTAAAGTGATAATTATAATTTAAAAAACTTAAAAATAAATATAATTTAAAAATTTTAAATATGTATAATTTTAGAAAAGTTAAAAAAGTTTAGGGGACCGTGCCCTACCCATCGTGGCTCCGGCACTAGTTAAGCTTCTGTGGGCCAAAAAAATAATTATACGTGGATTGAAATCCCAACAAACGAAAAAAAATTGGTATTTTGTTCGTATAGATAGTCAATAGTGGTTTTTTTATTTCTTAATTTAGTTCATTTTGGCTCAAATTTCATTTTGATGTACACCCGTCACCAGATATAATATACAATAAAATATTTCTACCCAAAATTTAAGTTGTACATTGTTGTCTTACTCACGACATATCATGTTATTAGGACAGTGGAGATTGTTCTTTTCTACAGTGGCAGACCCACGATGGGAGGGAGGAGGGCACTGTCCCCCTAAACTTTTTTAATTTTTTTAAAATTATATATATTTAAAACTTTTAAATTATATATATTTTAAAATTTTTTAAATTATAATTATCACTTTAAATTAGATAATAATATATCTAAAATTAATAAAAATTAAATTAGATATATTTTTTTATTTTTTATAAAATATAATATTTAATGTTAATAAATAGTACAATATAAAATTGAATATAATAAAATAAAATTGTTAAGATCATTTTTATTTTCTTTTCACGTTGTTTTTTTAAGTTTTTTTACGTGTTATACTTATCTCTCATCCTTACCTGATTTCTTTGTTATTGACTAAAACAAAGGTTAAACAGAAACTAATTATTTCTGTCCTCATTTTTTTTATATCTTCTCTCATTCTTAAAGAAAAAAAGTTTATCTTATCTCACTTAGTAGTGCAATAATTGTTTAATATTTAGTCCTGCTTTTTTTTTTTTTAAATTATAAAAAAAAAAAATTTTTTTTTTTTTTTTTTTTTTTTTTTATAATTTTTTAATATTTAGTCCTGTTTTTTTTTTTTTTATCTTATTACCCTTTTGTATATTATTTTTTATGAATATAGAAGAGCACGTAATGTATTATGTGATTTTTTATAGAGAATTTTTAATTGTAACTCGATTATCAAACTTTTTTTAGTAATTATATCTCTCAATTTTTGATTATATTATAATAAAAAAAATTGGTCTTAAACTTGTTTTATAGATAGGTATATTGATAAAAAATAAAACAATAAATTCATTTTTTAAAATTGATAAAAAAGAAGAGAAGATGAGAACAATATAATAAGGTTGCTCATCGCATAAGCATAACAATGATGAAATGAAAGTTTGTAATGACTTTTGAATTGATATGTGCACATTAGTAAAATGAAAAATGAATATTTTACATATAATATGATTATTTACATTGTGTCAACACTCAATTTCGTCCGGGTGACTAAATAATAAATGAAATAAAATATTTTTTTAGTAATAATAATCTTTTTTTTTATTTCCTATACAACTAATTTAAATATACAATATAACATAACTAAACTTTTTTTAATAGAAAAGTAAAAAAATAGAAAAAATAAGAGAAATGACTTTTATAGTGAAAAACAGAAAATAATGATTAAGAATACGAATTAAAAATAAAAGTTTTATAATAAAAAAATAATAATAAATTGAAAATAGAAAAATAGTTTTTAAATAATCAAAATAGTTTTATAAAATATATTTGAATTTATAAAAAAAAATGAAAAAAAAGGATAACAGTAAAAAGCTATAACATATTGTTTTAAAAAAATATATATTAGGCTAATAAAACAAAGTAATAAAAATAAAAATATAATATATATATATATATATATATATATATATATATATATATATATATATATATATATATAGTTTTTAGTAAAGAAAGAAGTAAAATTAAAATTAGAAAAAGTAAGGAAATTTCAAAATAAGTGTTTATATGTTACCGTTATTCATATTGCATCCTCCTTATACTCCTACAATCTAGATTCTCTCCCCATTTTTTCTCTCAACCTCCGTACACACAGTCAATATCTTAGATTATTCTAAAAAATAGAAAAAAAAGTCTCAGGAGGATCTGATAGTCTCTCACGCTCACGTTTGTCCCTCGAGCTCTTTTTTTCTTTTCTCAGCTTCATAAAATAAAGGTTTTTTCACACAACACAGAAGATATATTTTTTCTCCTTTATCCACTGTTATCTTCTTCCCAAGGTCAAGAATATTATTTTTGGGTTTCACTCTCATCAACCTTCATTAACGATCATTCTAGAACAACTCACACTAAGGGATCACACACCACGATACTAAACACAAAGAAAAAGCACCAGAAAAATACTTCTTGGAGGGGCAAAGCAACCAAAACACGAAGCTTTGAAAAGCAAAAATCTTCAAACAAGTGTGAAAAAATCCAGGTTTTTCTTTCTCCTTTTATATTTACTTGTGATATTTATTATGAGATCATAGCACCGAACATATTGATTTTTTTTGTCTCTTTTCCTTCTCTTACACTGAAGCTTGAACTCATCATGGCATCGAATGTATATGTTCTAATTATCATTTCTTTTATGAAACTGTCTCTTGTAATGTGGTTTTGTTATGTCAAAATAAATGGTTGGTTGTGTAATATACGGAATTTGGGATGAGCTTTATTGTCATTAATATTAGATGAAAGATGCATGTGTGTGGGCATAAAAAGTGTCAAAGAAACATAAACCTTATATGTATATGTGAACCTCTGCATTTGAAAGCTTCTTTTGGTACATTTAGTTTATTAATTAAAATCTTTTATACTTTTTCCTTAATTTCTTTTATCAGAATGCGAGTGTTTATTTTAATGGCTAATATAATATGTTGTTTATATTGGATGTTTCAAAATAACGTACAAGATACACGCTAAACATGAATATTGGAATAAAGAATTTTGAGATAGCCATTGAATAATAAATATGTCTAGGCATTAATTGAGAAAATTTTATTTTTGTTTGTGATATTCTTTTCTAAAAGAGATATATAATATTTTACAAAAATTATCAATTATTTATTTTGTTTTTTTATATATATATCGCATCACATTAATTATCATGTTGAGCCTCGAATTTCCTTGATAATTAAAATTTCTAAATTCTCATTAATTATCATGTTGAGTCAAGTGAATAAAAAATAACAGTATAAAGGAACTAATAATTGATTAAGCTGAACTAGTAATATATAAAATGAAATAAAGAAAAAACGTTAGGTGAAAGAAAAAAGACTCATGTTTGTTTCTGTTTGCATTGCTCTTTTTGAACCCCTTTTCTGATATTTGCAGCTTTAAGCTTCATATGACTAAACTACTTTGCACACCTTTGTTTCTTTTACTTTGTGCGCCCTCTGTTTTAGTATTTGCACTCCTCTAATAATCATAAAAAATTTAGGTTCTTCACACCCGTGTTATGGTATTCATGTCTCTACTTTCATGTTACTTGATGATTCATTTCTTTTGAATAAAATCATTATCTCCTTTCACGTCAAAATTTTTAAAAATTGAAGATTATTAATTATCATGTTAAGTCTCGGACTTACTTGATGATTATAATTTTCATTCGATTTCAATAAACTTTAATTATCATGTCGGATCCTGGACTTGCCTGATAATCATTTTTTCATAACTTTAATTATCATGTCGGATCCTGGACTTGCCTGATAATCATTTTTTCATAACTTTAATTATCATGTCGAGTCTCGGACTCACTTGATAATCATTATTTTTCATAACTTTAATTATAATGTCGAGTCCCGAACTCGCTTGATAATAATTATTTTTCATAATTTTAATTATCATGTCGAGTTCCGGACCCGCTTGATAATAATTATTTTTCATAATTTTAATTATCTTGTCGAGTCCCATACTTGCTTGAGAATCATTATTTTTCATAACTTTAATTATCATGTCGAGTCCCGGACTCGCTTGAAAATAATTATTTTTCATCTTTAATTATCATGTCGAGACCCGGACTTGCTTGATAATAATTATTTTTCATAATTTTAATTACCATGTCGAGTCCATTGATAATCTTTTTTTCATAACTTTAATTATCATGTCGAATCCCGGACTCACTTGAGAATAATTATTTTTCATAATTTTAATTATCATGTCGAGTCGGACTTGCTTGATAATCATTTTTCATAACTTTAATTATCATGTTGAGACCCGGACTCGCTTGATAATAATTATTTTTCATAATTTTAATTATCATGTCGAGTCCCTTGATAATCATTTTTCATAACTTTAATTATCATGTCGAGTCCCGGACTTGCTTGATAACCATTATTTTCATAACATTAATTATCTTGTCGAGTCTCGTACTCACTTGATAATAATTAGTTTTTATACTTTTTAATTATCTTTTTGGGTCTCGAACTCGCTTGATAACTACTTTTTACAACACACAAAACTTCTCTAATACAATTTAAGTTTACGTAGGAGCAAGGCTAAGTCTTTGTCGAGTTCACCTTAAAAAAAATTAAAATCTTTTCGAAATCATTTTTCTTTTTTCTTTTTCACTTAGAACTACGTGCTCTCTAATTCTCCATTTCGATTCGAGATATGTAGGAGCAAGGTCAATCCTTGTCAGGTTCATCTTCCAAAAATCACATATTTTTTAAACAAATTTTTAATAATTATTTTAGAACTACGTGATCCCTGATTTTCCATTATGAACAGAAATACGTAGGAGCTAGGCCAACTCCTTGTCGGGTTCACTTCCCAAAAATTTAAAATTTTATAAAGAACTACATAACCTTGATTCTCCATTGCGAATGGAGATACGTAGGAGCAAGGTTAATCCTTGTCGGGCCCAAATAAAAATTTCAATATTATTTTCTTTAATCTTTTATATTTTTTTTATTTGTTTGATTTTTTTAATTTTATTTATTTATTTATTTTATTTCATTTCATTTTATTTTATTTTTTGCGAGAAACCAAATATTTTAAAAAATTGTATTAATTTTGCACACTTTGTGTGTTGATTACTGTCAATTGAATAAGCTGACCATAAAGAATAAGTATCCACTGTCGAGGATAGACGATTTTTTGGATCAACTGAGAGGAGCTGCAGTGTTCTCTAAGATTGACTTAAGGTTTGGATATTATCAGATCTTAGTCAAACCGGAGGAAGTGCAGAAGACGGCTTTCAGGTCATGCTACGGGCATTATGAGTATGTAGTAATGTCGTTCGGGGTGACAAATGCTCCCGCTATTTTCATGGACTACATGAACATGATATTCTGACCGTACTTGGATCAGTTTATTGTCGTGTTTATTGATGACATACTGATATATTCAGAGAGCCGGGATGAACACGTAGAGCATCTAGGAGTGGTGCTGGGAATTCTCAAAGAGCATAAACTGTATGGGAAGCTGTCGAAGTGTGAGTTTTGGTTGAATGAGGTACAGTTCTTGGGCCATGTAATCTCAGCCTAGGGAATAGCAGTGGACCCAGCGAAGATTGAAACAATGTTGAAGTGGGAAAGACCACAGACAGTTACTGAGATGAGAAGCTTCTTGGGTCTAGCGGGTTATTACAGGCGATTTGTAGAAGGGTTCTCCATGATGGTGATTCCATTGACTCAATTCACTAGAAAGGACCAACCTTTCTCTTGGACAGACGAGTGTGAAGTTTGTTTTGAAGACATGAAGAGGAGATTGACCACTGCACCTATACTAGCCATTCCTGACACAACCAAGATATTTGAGGTGTACTATGATGCCTCATATCAAGGCTTGGGATGTGTGCTGATGTAGGAGAAATGGCTTGTTGCTTATGCATCTCGTCAGTTGAAGATGCATGAGAAGAATTACCCGACGCACGACTTGGAGTTAGCTGCAGTAGTTTTTACCCTAAAAACATGGAGGCATTATTTTTATGGGGCACAGTTCCAAGTATTCAGCGATAAAAAAAGTTTAAAATACCTGTTTGATCAGAAGGAGCTGAATATGAGGCAGAGGCGTTGGATGAAATTCTTGAAGGATTACGACTTTGAGCTGTTATACCACCCTGGTAAAGCTAATGTCGTAGCAGACGTCCTGAGTAGGAAGAGAGCTCATGTGTCGGCCATGATGATTAAGGAGTTGGAGCTGATCGAGAAGCTGCGAGATATGAATCTGGGACTAGATATGGAGGCAAGTCATATACGGTGCAGCATGTTGAGGATCACTAATGAGTTCTTAGATGAGGTTCAGGTGGAATAGGGTAAGGATCAGGAATTGCAGCAGATTATCAACGAGTTGGGAACAGAGAAGAGAAAGGACTTCAGGATGGGCAGAGATGGTATCCTGCGTTTCAGAGAGAGGGTGTGTGTACCCAATAGTTGGGTTTTGAGGAAAATGCTCTTGGATGAAGGGCATAAGAGTCGCCTTAGCATACATCCAGGTATGACTAAGATGTACAAAGACTTGAAGGGGACTTTCTGGTGGATTGGCATGAAAACTGATTTGGCAGATTATGTAGCATCCTGCTTAGCGTGCCAAAAAGCAAAGATCGAGCATCAGAGGCCAGGTGGTACGTTGGAGCCTCTTGATATTTCTAAGTGGAAATGGGACACCATTTTCATGGACTTTGTTACACACCTGCCAAGGTCAGTGAGGGGGCATGATTTATTTGGGTAATAGTGGATAGATTAAAAAAGTGTGCTCACTTCTTGCCAATCAATCAGAAGATGTCTTTGGATAAACTGGCAGAGTTGTATGTCAGGGAGATAGTTAGGTTACATGGTGTGCCTACGAGTATTATATCAGATAGAGATCCGAGGTTCACATCAAGATTTTATCAGTCATTACAGAACACCTTGGCACTCAGTTGAGAATGAGCTCGGCATATCATCCTCAGACTGATGGTCAGTCTGAGAGAACCATACAGTCTCTAGAGGACTTAATGAGAACTTGTGTCCTAAATCACCTCAGGACGTGGAGTGATGTGCTACCGCTGGTGGAGTGATGTGCTACCGCTGGTGGAGTTCACTTATAATAAAAGCTACCATTCCAGTATTGGGATGGCACCTTACGAGGCCTTGTATGGCAGGAGATGTCAGACACCTTGGTGTTGGCAGCAGGATGGAGAGTCTGTGGTGCTTGAGCCAGAATTCTTACAATAGACTACTGAGAAAGTAAGGTAATACAAGATCGGATGCATACAACTCAGAGTCGGCAGAAATCTTACGCAGATAAAAGGAGGCGGCCATTTGAGTTTGAGGCTGGTGACCACATGTTCCTTAGGGTTACACTTACAATAGGAATTGGGAGAGCATTGAAGACGAGGAAGTTGACTCCTCGATTCATCGGTCCGTATCAGATTACGAGGCGAATCAGACCAGTGGCGTACGAGATTGCCTTGCCACCTCATTTAGCAAATCTGCACAATGTCTTTCATGTATCAGAGCTGAGGAAGTGCATGGAAGATCCTACTCATGTGCTGGAATATGATGATGTCCAGGTGCGTGAGAATTTGACTATGGGAGTTGGACCGGTGAGAATTCTAGATTCTCAAGTCAAACAACTCAGAGGGAAGGAGATTCGGACTGTGAAGGTTCTTTGGGACGAGGCAACCAAGGAGATGACTTGGGAGATGGAGGATCTCATGAGGAAGTCTTATCCTCACCTGTTTGCTGGTAAGTCCTATTTTAGAGGACGAAAACTTTTAAAGGGGGGGGGGAATGTAAGACCCGTGAAATTAATTAATTAAATAATTAATTAATTAATAAATGCGGGTAGGAAGAGCCTTTATGGTATTAAATATTGTTTAATATGACGTGGAAAAGTACTAGCTCATGTGGTTGAAAGTACTTTGATTGTGTGAAAGGACTTGGGTTCGAGTCCTATGTATGCCAATTATGTGTTGTTGTTTTATTATTAATTTTTAATAATATGTATGAGCATGGAATTGGTAATGTAATCCTATACTGTTGGGAGTGTATCACGAAACATGATATGCTTGAATGGTTGTGTATTGAATTGATCATTGGAATGGTCATGGGTTCAAACCTTGGTGAACTCAAATTTGACTTCCTTTTTGCGAAATACTAGTTGTGGAAATTCATGATGTGCTTAATGGGATTGGGATATTGGGGTAAATTGATGTTATGGGATTAGGAATTTGGGGTAAATTGATGTTGATGCAGAGTCTTGCATGTTTTGGGTGTCTAAAAGGAAGGTTTGGTATTGTATTAGTGGATTATGGTTAAACCTCTAGTTTTAGCATTTCCAAGGGAATTAAAATAAATTCTAGTAATGGGTAATGTTAATATACATTGTTTTGTAATGGTTGAATTGTGTTTTGGTATGCTCTCAATGGTTTGGTTACGTAAACAGAGAAGAAACTCTGCGAATTTCGCCCAAGCGAGTCCATGTCGCCTAAGTGAAAGTTTCAGGATCATGTTTTGGTCTTTGGCTCGCGCAATTCGCTTAGGTGATCAGAACCAGGATTGATCGACTTGGTCTCTCACTTAGGCGATGATGGCTGGCCTAAGCGAGGTCGTGATGAAATCTATACACTTTAAGCGCGATTTCTCGCCCAGGCGAGGGGTTTTTAGGTTTTGGGCGACAGATACTCTAGCTTAGGCGAGAATGGCTCGCCTAAGCGAGGTCTCGTGGTGGTTTGATGTAGTTCGCGTCGAATTCTCGTTCAGGCGAGGTCTTGGTGATTTTAGCGAAGGTATGGCTCGCTCAAGCGAGGCGACTCACCTAAGCGAGATGGTGTGGTGCAACCATGGTTACGCACTCGCCCAGGCGAGGCGGGGTAGCTTGAGCGACACTGATGGACTAGCTTAGGCGAGGGTCCCTGGCTTGAGCGAGTTACTACGAATTTCTAGATTTGTGTGTGCTTTTTGAGCTGGTTTGTTTACTTTTCCTAAATATAGGAAATTATATGCTTGTGTATGTTGTGTTTGGGCTTGAAGGACTAAGTCCAATAGGGGTCTGGGATGTGCTTGATGGTTGGACGCATGATGGGCATGGAACTGTGTAGTTCCTGTCGACTGCTAAGTGGCGAGGAGTCCTTAGTATGGTGATTACATGCGTCGGATGCACGATGGGCAAGGAATTGGTATGTTCCCGTCGGCTGCTATTGGGCGAGGAGTCCATAGTATGGTGATTGCGTGGGTGCCATGGTCCGAGCGAGGGAGGCTTGGATGTTTTACTACAAACGAGGAGTCTGTAGGCTGGACTATGAGCAGGATAGGATCGTAGGGTTGGACCATGAATGGGGTAGTTTCGTGGGAGCAAATTGAAGTCCTAGGACCTAGTTCATGCATATGACTCATGAAGGACTATGAGATCATGGATGGGTAATCTGAAAATAATGAAAGATTTTAGTGGTGTTATTTTCATTGGGATGGATGGCATATTTATTTTATGTATATATGTATATTTGTGCATAGCTCACCCTATCTGTGTGTGTGTGGCAATGATCAGGTAATTTATTATCCGGGAGTAGATGATGTTTCAGGTGAGCTAAGAGCTGCTTAGGAGCGGAGAGTGGGAATAGAGACCTTGGGATTGTTTATAAAGCATGTTTGAATAATTTTCTGTAATTTCATTATGGTTTTGGACTTCAAATTTGTAATAGGAGGATTTGAGTATTTTATTAATACTTCATCTATTTATGTTGGAAATCAAATTTAAAGGTTTTAAATTTTCCGTGTTTTTGGGAAATGCTTTATTTAATAAATGATGTATTTATTTCTGCCTGTTTAGGTTATTTTATTTTATTTTAAGTAATATCCTACTGGAATGTTGCAATTCTAATCGGGGGAAAAGTAGCTTTAACTATGAGATGAATATTAGATGCATGTTGTTGATTCTGTAGTGGTTTAAGGTATTTGAGTAAATAATGATATAGATATATTTTAGGGTTTGGAAAGGATTGGAATGTTGCGTCTAGGATTAATGGATGCAGGAATTATCCTAAGGAAATTGTAATTACATAATTAAATTAGTATTAGACCTCATTGGCAGCCTAATTGACGGTTGGATCGTGGGAATATTCAAAGAGATGGATCTTTTGGGTTTTTAGGGTCTTTGTAGGTGTTGGAAATTCTGGGAATTTCCTAGAATACTATGCATCGCCTAGCGACACTGGTTGAGCTACTAGGAGCCATCATAGAATAAGAAAACTGCGTGGCTGTGAGTTGTAATGTAGGGTCTGAGATTCTTGGAAATCAAATTAATGCTGAATGTGGAATTGAGAAATTGTCTAGATAGAGGTCTAGGGTGATTGGGCTATATTTTTCAATGTATTAGTATGGTTGGGCTATATTTTTCAATGTATTTGTGATGTCTTAAAATTCCTTCTAGAGTATTGGGAATGAGTGACTCTATGATGGCTTATAATTGATACTAAACATAATTGGTGAAGTGGTTTTGATGATGAATTATGAATGTAAGATATTGGTTTTCGGAAAAAGTTATGGTGATTTTGTTTACCAGTGTTAATTGTTATATGAATTGTAAACATGACCTGTGTAATGTGTTACTCGTGCTATCTATGGATTTAGGTGACGAGAAGAGTGTACTTAAACTTGGTGATTGAAAGGAGTAATGAAAAGAATATGTTGGTGATTATTCTAATGTGTAAGTGAGAATTGATATTAAATGGTAATTGCAAAGGAATTGTAATGGGTCGTTAGGAATCAATATGAGGGTTAGTGTGAAATGTGGAAATTCTAGATTTTGATTTTTTTGTGATTTTATTATAACCATGATTGGGAACTTTAGGAGTCAATGTTAATTGCATGCGGAATAAGGTTAATTGACCTATAAGTAGGAGTGAATGTATTACTAGGCAGAGAGTAAACACCACATTACAATAAGGTGGATTTTGCATTGTGGGATCTGATGCTATATATAAGTTATGGATGTGAGTTATTCTTGATTGGAATATAGTGTTGGTATGGTTGCAATTTAGGGAATCTATGTTGACCTTGAGTAGTTGAGATATATGTGATGTAGTAATTAAAATTGGACTGTGGCATAATGATTGGACATGTAGATTGATAAACTAGAATTAAGCATGAACAGTTAAGTCAGAAAAATCTGTTTCTGGGGTGCTAAAAGAGTAGCTAACACACTACTAGTATAACGCCTGGCGACACGGTGAAGGTCGCTAAATGATAGGACTATCAAGGGTGTCCCTGCAATGTGTGGCGCTTGGTAGTGAGGTGTGACCCACCAGGGATAGACCTTGAGACAGTAGGTCTGATTATAGCCTGGCGCCTAGCGACGAGGATTTCCCGCCAGGCGGTCTGTGCAAGATTGTTCCCTTGCGGCGCTTAGGCAGCGCCAAGCGATAATGCTGCAGCCAAGAACTTTTCTTGTTTTCGTTATCATGCTGTGATTTGAAACTTCGATCGGGAAATGTTGTGTCATTAGCGGGTAGGTTCATGGATGGTGGTGAACTCATGATGATATGAGCAGGGAGGTTCATATCTTGATACTCTTGTGTGGGGATACGAGCAGGGAGGTTCGTATGTTCTGTTTTCACACTTAAGACATGCTATGAGCGGGGAGGTTCGTACCTGATGGATCACGTGTGTTGGACTACAGGCGGGGAGGTCCATAGAGTTGGACTACGAGCGGGGAGATTCATAGAGGCAGGACTACAAGCGGGGAGGTTTGTAGAGGCAGAACCACAAGCGAGCAGGTTCGTGGGAGCATCATATATCTTGAGTCCATGGTCAATTAATTGTGTGAATTGAAGGTTGAAAAGCCTTGAGGTATTAAGGTCTTGGCCAAGAACTAACTAGAATAAAATAGTTGGGTTTATCTTGTTTTCATTAAATTAGATGTTAATTATTTATGAGCTCACCCTTTCTGTTTGTATTTGGAGATATCGTGTGACGTGTTAAGAACCATGAAGTTTGTAGGCACTTGCTCCCGCATCACGACAACTATGAAGGGGTGATTTTCCTATTGTTCAGTGGTCTACCCTTGTGTGGTTTGTTCATGATATTTTCCTCGGCTTTGGATCCACTAACACAACTCCTCGTTAGTTTGCATGAGGTTCTCCTGCTATCGAATAACTTCTTCTGTCCGGACCCGAATTTCCTCTACTTCTTTTTGCCAGCGTTCTCGCTCCTTCTCGGATTCCCGTTGGAGTTCCCAAAATTCCTCCTAACCATTTCTTGATCATCCTCGATGCGCTTATGTACTACTTCGTTCTCGAGACGAAGCTCTTCATATCCCTCTGAATTTGTTCTATGCCAAATGCATTAACATTATTAATGTTGTTGATATGTCTTGCGAACATCCTAGGGTAAGGATTACTTTATGTGAATAGTGGGATCACGTTTGACCAAGATCCCATGGTGGGCGCCGATTGTTCCGACAATAAATCCTAAGTTTCTCAACTTAAAAAATATAACAAATATCTTGTGTGCTGACAGATTTTTTCTTTATTAGAAGAGAGAACATCAAGTATGCCAAAAAAATTGTTTATCCCTTGGCTAAAAGAGTATTTGTTGTATTTATCGAGGAAAAACATTTACATAGGATATTTCTCCTAAAGTATGTGCATTTGACAATTACAAAAATCCGGTAATCCTAAAACTATTCCCATGCCTTCATCTGTCTTTTCTTTATCCTCCCAAAGGGTTTTGGAGTGCGTTGGTATAGTTCAATTAAGTTGACATGATATGATTTTAATTTCTTAAAATGAAGAGAAGGGAGAAGAAGTGTTTACAAGAAAGATTAATTTGACATATATATTGTGATATTTCTGAAAACAATTATGAAATGGTTGTAAAATTAATCAATTTTATTAATAAGTATAGATAAAAGAAAAACTTTAAATAAAACATCATTTTAAAGATATATATTTTCTATAGCGATTAAGTTATTATACAACAAAATTGTCTTTATTTGAATAAAATTATGTAGTGGTGGCAAAACTAGCACGCCAAACCATCATTGGTCCGTAAAAAATTAGTTGGGTTAGACTAACCTATCAAACAAAAACTAGTCACACCCTGCCACACATAGAATGCATTGGATTGGCTAGCCCATCACCTTTTTTTAATTTGTAAAATTTTTTTAATTTATTTTCAATTTTTTATTTTTAAAATCATTTCTATATACATATAAATGAATATTAAAAGTATATTTAATCATATAAAATATTTTCTAAGCTTTTAATTGATTTGTTAATGTTTTTAATTAGATAAATTAAAATACATTTACATGTTAAATTACTTTATTATAACTAATAATTGAAGGTAAATTTGTAAGTGTTAATAATTTAAATTATAATTATTATATACACATACCTTTAAAAAATATAATATAGAAAAGTTAATATTTTAAAGTATTTTTTACTTTAACTTTTAATTTAAAAAGTGGATCAATGGACTGAGTCAAACTAACCCATATTTTAACTTGTCAAATTGAGGACGAAACGGATCAAGACAAAATGGATTAACAAGTTGAAATTTTTTCGGCTCGTCCCATTTTGGATGGAATGACTGGCCAATCCAATGGATCCACCCCGTTTTACCATGCTTGAAATTATGTCATCAACCCTTAATTTGTTCCATTGTTTAATTCCTCAAGTAAAATAACTTAAATCTCCTAAATTTCCTACAAGTTCTTTGAATTAACATTGTCAAGACTTGGATTAAGAAATGGGTTTTAAAAAATAATTGTCCTCTTTAAGTCATTCATTGATTTCTCTAATTCACAATCGAAACGACAATTGAATAATTAGGATGGAGTGATTATGGAATCATACAAAAGCAAACATTAGTTGACACTAACACTGTTATTAAATAGCAATAATAGTTGAATTAGATAGCATGCCATATATAGTATAAGGAGAAATGAGGAAGGAATTCAGCTTTGAATTCTGTAATTGTTAATCAATAACTAACTCTATGTAAACCTTAAGCTTTTGCTTTGATGCTGCTACCACTAAACCAAACAAAATTGTTGTAATATATTTGAAAAAATATTATATAAGAGATATTTTAATACTTTTGTTACTAAATCAGGTCGATCACCTCTAATTTTTATAAGACTATTGTAATTATTCATAGAAGTGTATCAACACGTGTACCAAAAGTATAACCGTTGTAGACCTAAAGTGTTTATGTATGGACAATGTTAGATTATTATGGGACTTAAACTTTATCTTACCACAATCTTTGGACTTCTCGGATGGATAATTTATGGTCTTGTTCATGATGCCTTCATTATCGGGCACTTAGTGTAACATGAGGGGTTACTTGCAGAAAAAGGCTCTGACGATCAAGTCAGCAAAGGCTCTCAAATTCAAATTTTAGATTATGCACTAATGAAATACATACCTCGAATTGCTGGGGTCCACTCGTATTTATAAAAGACTAATCTCATTCACCTTAATTAAATCATGGGCTAGACTTTGATTACGTTTATTTTGGTCCAACTCTATTGGGTCTGTTTGGACTTTATTTGGCCTAGGTTGCAGGCCCATTATTCTTTTAGAGTGTTTTGCTACTTTTTTCCCTAAGTTAGAATAGGCGGCATGCCAAACATTATTGCCCCCATATATGTTTTCCATGGACATGGCTGGTTAGTATGTGTACCCTCTATATATTCGAGGAGATCGGACGATTGACCAGCTTTGCCGCTAAGTGGGTGAGTTGATTCATACAAGATGTAGTTAGCGGCCAGGTGCGTTGTTACCCAGTATGCCGCTATGTATCAGTTATGGTGCGGGTGGTGTACATTAGGCTCAATGGTCAGTTTAAGTTAGCAGCCGATCTAACCATAATGGTACATAAAGTATATGAAGTTGCTCGTGCATAACTACCTTGATGCATATAAAACTGAGTCATAACCAACATTCTTTCATCATTATGAAAAGAAAGTGAGTCCCTTTTATTATCAATTTAATTAATTGCAATGTGGCAACATCTTTTAGGAAAAATATCATGATATTGTTTCAATAATATATATTAATAAGATAATAATAATGCTAATTAAACAATTAAATGTAATAGTGATCACTTAGTAAAAGGTTGATATGTTTGAGTGGTTAAGGAGACCGACTTGAAATCTGTTGGGCTATGCCCGTGTAGGTTTGAACCTTGCTGTCGACGATAATTTTATAATTATAATATTATTACTTTTTCTTCAATATCAAATATTTAGAAAGAAATCATAATTTTATACTTTTTAAATTAGAATATCAAATAAAATTTCATCAGAATCAAAACATTTATTAAATTTGTAAACATTAATGGAACATAGTTGATAAAATTTAAAAATATTTTTAATAAATAAAAATATAAAAAGAAAACAAATATTCAAATTAATATATATTTTAAATGTCTATTTACTTAAATTTTTTAAATTCTAATGAATAATTTTTTTATACACTAATAAAAGTTATAATACATCATTTGATCAAAATCACACAAAGAATAAATAGTAAACTAATAATAATAAAATTTTAACATTAATATTGTATCTTTTGAACTTCAATATATCTTGGATGATGATAAAAAAACTCATGGCAATTGCATCAATTTTTTCATATTATAGTAAATAAAAGTTATTTATACAATTATAGTGACAAAATTACACTATGATTGATAATGAGTAGGGATGTCAAAAAGATCAGTACCCACAAATATCCACGGATAAAACCCGCAACAGGTAGGAAATGGATATCCGCAGGAAACGGGTACGGGTATTTTTTATACCCACATATTAACGGAGCGGGTACTAATGGTAACCGTACCCGTGGATACTCGTACCCGCTATATTCTAATTTAAATTAAAAAAAAATATGATTAAAACATTAACACATTGATTTTGAATGGGGTACTTTATCAATTGGTTTTAAAAAATCTCCATTTGTTTATAAACTATCATTTAACATTGTTTAAATGGGTTATTTGCACTCTGTTTGAAATTTATGAATTTTTTGCATTGTATTTTTATATGAATTTATGGTTAAAATATGTTGTTAAATATTAAATTTTTCTTTTGTAAACACCCACGGGTACCCGTGAATATCTGTGGATATTAAAAAAATATGCGGGTACTCGTATAACGGATATCCGCACGGATATGGGTACGGATACGGGACGAATATTTATCCAGTGGTTAGGGTACGGGGAAGCTACTACTCGTACCCTACCTGCCTCATGACATCCCTAATAATGAGTTAGAAAAGTAAAATAATTATATAAAATATATCATAATAGTATTCTACATGATAAAAATAAATAACAAATTAAATTATTAAAAATTTATTAAATGTGTGTCTTAGAAACAATTTGAAAGACTATTAAATGAAATCGCACAAAGAAAAATAAATGTACACAAATGTATAATTAAGAATATGATAAGATGAAAAATGCCTTAGAGATATAAGAAAACTTTTCAAATATCAACATAGTCAATGATTAAGAAATAACGAAATTTTTTTTAGCGAAACAAAATAGTTCTTCAAATGAAACAAAAATTAACAATAATAGAGTAGAGAAGATAATTTTTTTTATATTACATAGTAAATGAAAGGTTTATTCTATTAAACACTTAAACTGAGAGTGTTAAGCATTCTCACGTGAAAAGAAAATATACAATAAATAAAAATATTAAAAAAGAATAGAAATATTGAAATGTGAGAAATAAAATATATTTAATTGACAAACATCATTTAAACATAATTGCATAAAGGTTATGATAAGATTAAAAATATTTTGGAGATGCGAATGAATTTAATGACACACCTAACAATAATTAAGTGTGAATATTTAATAATTTAAATGAGGCGGAGATATGGCTGAGACGAATATTATGACGGGTATGGGGATAGAGATGGGGCAGATGTGTACATCCTTATACACATCCCCATACCCAATTGTAAAAGTTGAAAATGTCCCATACCCATACTCATACCCATACCCAGTCATTATAGGGATTCCCTATATAAACGAGGATAGGTTTAGGCAATACCCACAAGGACTAATTTATTTTTCATCCCAACTTCAGTACCTTTAATTCTAAAAACGCTAACCAATGAATTTGTGTATTTTCATCAAAATGAAATCCACATAGTAGAATACAACAATCCAAAAATTAAAAATAACAAGAAATGAAATATTTTAAAACAATTTTGTTTGGATCAACATATTAAAGGTGGATATAAATTTATTTATTTAGGATTAATACAAGTTACGGGAAAATAAAATTATAGATTAAGAGTAGCGAAACTAATATTAATAATATTAAGGGAGATTAGGCTTAAAATGTTTACTCATTCAATAAAAGTGAAATTAAAAATTAATTTTCACTATGATCATGTCTTTTTCTATTGCAATCCAAAATTTTCTCAACATTAAAAATGAAAAACTAGCAATGAAATAAAATTATATGTACAAATTCCAAAGGAAATTATAAATAAATGTTCAGGTTCAACACAAATAATTTACGAAATTTATTATAAAGTTACAAATATAGACTATAACTACATAGTACAGGTGGTCATGGATTGGAATTTTAATGATCCAATTCACATCTATTTTAGATTCAAATAACTAGGCCAGATTTTCGATCCAAATCCATTTTTTCAGTAGAACTAGTTTGGATTTTTTTAAAATCCATATCCAAATATTTGGATCCAGATCCACATCCAAATATTTAAATCAAGTTCAAAATCCATAATCCATTTTTTATAAAAGAAATTCATATTGAATTTTCTAAAACTTATGTCCTTAGGGCCGACACGCAGATATTCAACATAGGACGAATTTAGCTAACTTTCAGTCGTGGTCGACTCAGTCGAATTTTGGTCGAGGCCAGCCAATTTTTGGTCAAGGTCGACTTGGTCGAATTCGGGCGAATCTTGGCTGAGGTTGACCCGACCAAATTCGAATGAATTTTGATCTAATGTTAAAGGATTGATCCCTACCAAGGATGATGGCCCATGGCACATGCTTAGAAGAAAAGAAGTTCTTTGATCCCTTCCTTTGCTTTTTTTTAGTTTAAAATTCCATTAAGTTGGCTTGGTTGACTATTTTAAGTTGACTTGTTGACCTTGACTTTGGGTTGACTTGTTGACTCAAAGGATTAGCTTAACCTAAAGCCAACATGCTAATTCAAAATTAACTTGTATTTGTAGGTTCATTAAGAGGTCGGACAGGGAAGGACAAGTGACCCATTTAGATGGCTTTTGGAGGCACATGTGGAGGAATGAGAAGCAGCAAAGCTTTCTAGAAACATCTAGAAAGGATGACCACATGCCTTGGCCTCCAAGAAATCTAGAAACATCTAGAAAGAGCATCCACCTTGCCTTGGCCAAGAAGGCTTCTAGAATGTGTCCATGTGCTCCTTTGTTGACCTACTTTCTAGACTCCAGGTTTTGTTATTTGCATTATAATCCTTTTTAACTTATTTGTTTTTGCTAAGAAGCCCCTAGACACATCTATTTAAGGGGACCTCTAACACTTGTACAAGGGTTGAACATTTTGGAGAAATTAAATACCTTTGTGTATCAACCATTGTGAGAGTCTTCCTCCCTAAGGAGTGGAGTTCTTTTAAGCCTTATCTTGAATCTTGATTCAAGTGGCAGCACACATCCACTCATCTTCAAGGTTGCCATGGCTTCTTCTAGCCTAGCCTTGTAGTGGCATGCTTTTCACATTTTTATCATTCCTTTCCTTTCCATTTTATGCTTTCTTCTTTCTTTGTGTGTATGACTTGGGTTTTACTCTTTTTATGTGTTGTACACTCTTATTTGTTTTGAATCAATCCACTATTCTCTTCTCTAGAACCTTGGAAAGGAACCTTCACATCTAGTTAGCTTGCTAACTTAATGTCCAGTATGGATTTCCTTGGTTTTCTTAATCAATCATCACCATATTCAATAATCTTCTAAAAGCAATAAGATAATCCTACATCATAGGCCGACTCGATCAAATATGTGCAAAATTTGGTTAGGACCGACTTAGTAAAATTTGGCCGCATACGATCGAATTTCGGCCTAGGACGACGTCACCAAATACGACCAAATTTGAGCCAAGGGTGACTCGGCCAAATTTCGGTCTAGGCAAACTCAACTCAATTCAGCAAAATTTTGGTCAAGGTCAACTCGACTGACTAAGACAAATTTCAGTTGCGATCGACTCGGTTAAAATGGCCAAATTTAGTCTAGGGCTGACTCGGTCGAATACGGCTAAATTTCATCTAGGCTGACTCTGTTGAATATGGCCAAAATTGGGCCAAGGCCGACTCGGCCAAATTTCGATTGGAGTAGACTCAACTAAATTCGGCTGAATTTCGGCCCGGGCCTACTTAACTGAATGCTGTGAAATTTCGGTCACGACATGCTCGAGAGAAACAGCCAAATTTGACTAGGGCCAACTTGACTGAATATCGCTAATTTGGGTGAAGGCTGACTTGGCCAAATTTTCATCAAGGTCGACTCTACTAAATTTGATCGAATTTCGACCAAAGTCGCCTAGGATGAATTCGGCCGACTTTTGGTCACGGTCGACTTAGTCGAATACGACAAAATTTGTCTAGGGCCGACTCAACCCTTGCAGTTAAATTTAGGTTGAGGTAAACTCTGCTAAATATGACGACATTTAGTCTAGGGCCGATTGAGCCAAATTTCGACCGGGGCTAAGTTGAATGAATTCGGCCAAAATGCCCAAATTTGGACTAGTCCATCTCGATCTTTAGCTTAATTCAACTAAAAATTTAAATTGAAAATTTGGATTGGATCTTTTGAATTATCCATATTTGGATTGGATTTTTTTGATTATCCATAAATCATATAAAATGTAGATAAGATTGAAATCTAGATCCTATTAAATAGATTTTAAATGAATTGGATTATTAATAAAATTAATTGGCTACAAACAAAATTGGATTGGATCAAGAAAATTGAATTTTTTTATGGGTTAAGTATGTTTTTAGTCCCTGAACTTTGGTCAAAAATTGGAATTCGTCCCTGATCGAAACTTTGATAAATTTTGGTCTCTAAGCTTTAAAAATGAATGAATATAGTCCTTTTAACCCAATTATGTTGACTTTTTTTTAGGTTTCGAACGTATTTCTCAGTAAATATTGAGTCGAGAATGTGTCAAACGGCATAAACAACTCCAATAATAACATGAAACAAATTCCACATGTTGAAAAAAGATAACAAAATTGGGTTAAAAGGACTATATTCATTCATTTTTAAAGTTTAGAGACCAAAATTTATCAAAATTTCGACCAAGGACGAATTTTAATTTTGGGTCAAAGTTGAGGAACTAAAAACATACTTAACCTTTTTTTTATCCACCCTTAATTTGCACGCTTTATTGTAAATAACAATAGTTGAGTTGCTAATTCCTTTTCAAACTGTTAAACTTGAACCTAATCAAAATGTGTATAAGGTAGATCACCCACCACTAAGCACAACCCTTATACTTATTAAGCCTAGAATATGGCCACCAATGGACCTATCAAAAAATTCAATGTACACACCCGAGAAGCCACGTACAAAACCATATAGTCCACCATCAGCACTTCAGTTTTGATTGTTTTTCATTTCTAAATTTCTCTTTTTAGTTTTTTTGAATTAATAAATTTCTAGAATTAGGATACATTTTAGTCTTAGTATAAATATTAGATTTATGTGAATTTTTGCTTAAAAATTTATTTTTAGTAGCATTTTAATGTAAATAATAAATTTGTTCCTTTTAAGAAAATAGAAAAATAAAAACACAATTTGCCAAGTGGCACTTCCCTGACTGAGTTTTTAATTGTTATTGATCTTTTCATAATTGCAAGAAGATCCTTTGACCAGCCCTTGACCTTGTAATTGAATCCTGGAGAAATTATCATTGGAGGGCTAATGTGGCAAGGGTGTTCTCGTGTTATGGTATTGAAGGAGTGAATCTAGCTTTGTTGTGCTGAATGAGAGTGTCGCCTTAAGGGATTGAAGCTGAAACAGGATTGAGCGCTGAGCAGAAACTAATTGTCTCATTGTGTGCTATAGTCCAACTCTAAGGAGAACTCTTGTACTTTTCTTATTGAACTTAAAACGTTTGACTTCCCACTGTTGTTACAATTCCTTGCTTTCATTTTACCGTTGATTATGTTAAGATTTTGTGACTCTCAATTCTTGCAATTTAGTTCATTGAATGTACATTTCAGTTTTACCCGTTTTTTATGATTTCTTGCAATTTAATTTCTCGAACGTGTTTTTTAATTTTTCGTCCATTTTATATCTTTATATCTCCTAGTTTCCTTGCATCATGGTTCTGATTAATAGTTTATATTAGTGAAAAATGCAAAAGGGGGCAACGCATATGCAGGGGCGGAAGATCACCACTTTCTTCTTCTCCCACTTTCCTTACAGCTACGGTGAGTATGATATGT
>Ga0214545_1005902_pt1 | contig 21740 bp, 10 predicted proteins | sample CNSS4metaG_FD_160064 | JGI IMG/M metagenome (GOLD analysis project Ga0214545, IMG submission 160064) | Root nodule microbial communities from cowpea collected in UCLA plant growth center, Los Angeles, California, USA - CNSS4 | ecosystem: Host-associated > Plants > Roots > Nodule | place: USA...
AAACGGATTCCAAAATCCGTTTTGTAAAAAAAAAAAAAGGGAAACGGATTACACAATCCGTTTCCAAAAAAAAAAATTAAATAAAAACGGATTCCAGAATCCGTTTTGAAAACAAAAATTGAAAAATAGGGAAACGGATTCCGCAATCCGTTTCCTTAAAAAAAATAAAAACATCACACCCTTCCTCTCCAACGCACACCACTGATCAACCCAACCCACCTTTCCAGATTTAACAACATGTAAAAACCTATATATAAAATCAATTCAAATAAAAATATATACATGCATTCAAATAAAAATATACACTGTCTAATTTTAAAAAACAAAAAACGACTTACCTGCAAATGAGAAGTCGCGGGAAAGGATCAAAGGTGGTTGCCGACGGTGGGGAGAAGAATGGTGTGTGGAGGAGAAAAGGATGGCGTGGCGGCGACAATGGTTCGGTGCACTGGGGGAGAAGATGCTTTGTGGGGTGCAGTGGGGGAGAAGGGGAGTGGGGGAGAAGATGCTTTGTGGGGTGCAGTGGGGGAGAAGGGGAGAAGGAAGCTTTGTGGGGTGGGGAGGTAGGTCAAAGATTCTCAAGAGTGTGTGCAGTGTGTGCAGCGTGCAAAGGGAGAGGGAGAGAATCTGCTTTTTTTTTATTGGGGTGCGGGTAGAGGGGTTTTGGGGGTGCAGTGTGGTGAGGGGTGTGAGGGGTGCAGGGGTATTTGGGGGTACGCAGTGAAAACAGACACAGTAATTTTTTTTTAACCAGGGGCAACGTTGGAAATAAAGGAGGTTTTGGAGGTACAGGAGAGTTTATTGGAGGTGCAGGGAGAAGCTCCCAAATATTTTATAAATATTTTTTGAAAGTTCGGAGCAAAATTTATAGTGTGTGTTGTCATGTCAACACGTTAAAACTTAAGGGTTAATATGACTTATCATAAATTCAAGATATGTGGGGGTTGAAAAATAAATATTCAAGGTACTTACAGTAAAATAAAATCTGACCTATTTGTGGCTTGGTTCATCAAAATTAAACAATTTCTCATCTCTTTTATGAATAGATGCTGCCATGCAGAAGCTCGTGAGCTTTAGAACAATTATACTTTATTACAATTCATTTTAGATCAAGTGTTATTTTACTTTTACATATTTTAATTCTTTCTCTTTTACCTTGTTATGTGGACAATAAATATTTTCACTGCCTCTATTAATTGGGAAAAAATTGTTTTCTCAATTAGATCATATTTTATTCGTATTTTCTTCCACCCAGTTATTTGTAGCAATTACTTAGGTTTCAATCACATGTCAGGTAAATGGAACTATCTTCAACCATATTTGATTATGTGTGTGAAACAAATTGAAAGTAACGTTTGATTTGGTCGACTTGTTTTGTATTCGCATATTGATTTTGAACTTAGTGATGATATAAAAAAGCTAAAATGAAAGATTGGGTTAAACTATGTTTTTGTTTGGTCTATAAATGTGTTATAAACTTATTTGGAGGGTTAGAATGTGTCGATATCCAATAAATAATAATTTTTTTTTTCAAAATATTTTTAAAATAAAAGTTTAACTAATTAAAAAATTAGTAACTAGGAAGTAGTAAAATAAAAAAAAAAAAAAAAAAAAATAGAAACCTTAAATTTAAAAAAAAACAGAAAATTTCCGGATAAAACTATAAAAATAAACAAACAATTAAAACCTTTACCTACTATTTTTATTTTGACGTCTCATTTATGATTCTTTCTGTTAGGAATCTAAGTGTGAGTCTAGGTCCCACATTAGCTAGAAATGAGAAAGTGGAGCATTATATAAGAATCAAGACCCATAAACCCATTGCCTTAAGATTTTTGGTTGAGAGTGGTGTTCTTTCTTACTGTATTTGCAAAATTTCTTTTATACCTATAAAAAAACTTTAAATCCTAAAAATATTTTTGACCATTAAAGTAAAGTCACACCACACGTATTATATTTCTAAAATTTTTTGGATATCAACTTTCAAAAATTAAAATATATTATCAGAAATTCATTTCGAGAAAGATGCTAAAGAAATTGTTAGAGGTGTAGGGATAAACAGCCTACATTATTTTCATGTTGAGCTAATAGTTCGTGTCCACTTTGCCATCCAGACCATACTATTTTTATTTCTAACATCCTCACCCCTTTTATTTCTTTTTACGCCCCACTCAAAATCCTAATTCATGATTGGAACTTCGACATGTGTCATGTGTGCATCACTAAAAATCCACTGCACTTTCATTCTCTCTGCACTGAATCCAGATTTTCTGGGTATTGTTGTCTTGTTCAGAATTAAAAATACACAATATTAATATTTTAAAAATCTTTTAAATATATTTTAAAACTTTAAAAACAATAGTAATAATATTTTTTACTACTCTCGCACCCTTTTTTTTTTTTTTTCTGCTTTGCACCCATTGCATGTTTTATAATTTCTGGACTGAGATCTTTATTTTACTTTTGATAATCCTTGTTTCACTTTTTAAACCTTCACTTCTTTTACTATTTGGCACCTCAGTTTTCATATGTACACCATTTAAAAAAATAGATATAGTAAGATAAAAGTAATTTTTTCAACTTTTACTTTTTGGTATTTGTACGATCATTCTATCTTATAGTCTCATGACACCCTTCTTCAAATCATCCAAAGATAAAAAATGTATAAAATTTTTAAAACAAAAATATATCAAGACTTAAACAATTTTATTTTTATAAGAATTACGTGATTCCTGATTTTTTTTTTATTTTTTTTATGAATGGAAATACTTTGTGCAAGGTCAATCCTTATCGAATTCGTAAAAAACAAAAATCGAATAGTTTTCTAGAACTAGATAACATTGATTTGTTATGAATGAAAATATATAGGAGTGAGGTAATCCTTGTTAAACATAAAATTTGTAAAAAATATTTTTGTTTATTTTGTATAATCTTTTCTTCTTATTTATGAAAAAAATTCATATAGTAAACTTTTTTGTTGTTGTATATTTAATTAAATTTACCGTTTTTGAACGAACATTGTAGGGTACTACCACCTTCCCTATACATAATCAACTCACGAACTCAAAATATGATTTCACAAACCACACACTTATTTGTGGTTTTTTTCGTAGTTTTTTAGATTAAACTATAATGGCAACTCTCTCTATATATTTGAATGTATTTTTTTCACTGTTCGATTGTGATTTGGTTGTAACAAAATAAGTAAAGTGCCACGTGCACAAATAATGGGAGCAACATGGCATATGATGGAGGAGGGGAACAACATAATAATACCCTTGCAGCAGAGTTAGTTACACATAATCACTAGGTGTCAACAAATCATGATTATGTGGGATTGAGAAGGAGCAAAAGGGTGAGAAAGAGAAGCAACGAATTAGAAGGTTACATGGGTTGAGGAAATTATGAAAAACGTGCCTTTCTAACTTCATGGCCAAGGACTTTTAGGAGTATTAAGAATTAAGAATGTTACATTGGTGCTTTCATTACCATCATGGTCGAGAATGAGGCTCAAGGACTCACAGGCTGAAGTAAAATCGCAACATGCAAAACTTCAACAGTTGATAGAGTCGTAATTAAAATCACACGAGCGAATGTACCAATTACAAAACACATTTGATTTGTTATTACAACACCATTCTCAATCTCATGATGAGTCCTCTTCGACCTCTTCCTATGGTGCTCAAATCTCCCTTGTTAATGTCTTTCCTACGCACAATATTTCTTTGGGGTTTCCTCATATCGATGGCACCTCATATGTATTAGAATGGATTTTCAAGGCTGAATAGTTTTTTGGCTATCACAATATCCCAGATGCGGATAGAGTTAACATTGTTGCGATATATTTCGAACAAGAGGTGGTACCTTGGTTTCGTATGTTGTCTTGGTTAAATGCGATTCACTCTTGACAAGATCTCACTAGAGCCATGAAATCCCAATTTGGTTCATCCCCTTTCAATTGACCTATGGTCGATCTCTTTAAGTTGCAGTAGATAAGGTATGTTTTGGAGTATTATCTCCATTTTATGTCTTTAGCTAATCGATCTTATGGCTGAACCCCATAAGCTCTCCTTAATTATTTTTTTAGTGGATTACACATTGAAATTAGGCGAGATGTGGTGGCACAATGTTCGCCAATGTTGCTGCGTGTAGTGGCTTTGACCAAATTATATGAGGATCGATACTTACCACAACCTAAAGTTTGCAATACCATCCATATACATTTCAAATTTTCCTTCCCAACTCTTAGTACCTCGAATGTTACGGTCGTGACCACCGTTCCAAAGAACAAACAAGCCTTACCTCCATTATTGCCTACTCCTAATATGGCTCCTAGGCAGCATCCCACTATCAAGAAAATTTGTCTAGCCGAAATGCAAGTTAGATGTGAGAAAGGTTTGTGTTCCTTTTTGTGATGACAAGGTTGCATTTAATCATGAGTGCCCAAATCATCAATTGTTGTTATTATAGATGGAGGATGATGAATCCTCAAACAAGATACTTCGTGGGGTGTTGATCGAAGATGTTATTCATATCTAGCATTTTGATAAAATGGGTGATTATGCACAAGGAATAAAGGAGGGATCAAAGGACTTTAAGTTGTGAATTCTTTGTCTCTTCCCCGAGGGTTCATTATGCACAAGAGAGAAAAGAAAAGGTAGGAACCGAGAGGGTGGAAAAAAAGAAAATTCCTCGAGTGTTCCATTGTTTCCAATACCAGACAACATCACCAATCTCACATAGTCACACACAACAAAAACATTCATTAGCTTGTTTTTAAAACTCCTCACACAGTTCCATCACACACGATTTTGAGCATAAAAAGAAAAAAATACAAAAGGAGAAAAACATGAGCGAGTGAAGGAGAGTAGAGCCCGTCAAAAACACCTGCACAAGCTAAAGCTAAGGGGAGCTCCAAGAGTTAATCTTCAACACACTGAATACTTGAGTGAGCATGATGAAAGTATATGTTGTATTTTGTCTCTAATGCTTGAATAACATGTTATGGTTGTGTGTGAGATTTGCTGCATCATTCATTTGGAACATGGATTGCATATGTTGTATGCATGTTGTTGTTTGAATGCTGGGAAGCGATATATGCTTTAATAGACACAATTACTACTTTACCTTCTAACCCAACATAATGGAAAACCACGCTCACTACCTAACTGAAGCCCCACAACTACAGATTCTCTCCATCTATCCCTGCCATCTTCATACTTCATCTTTCCAGCCAACAAGCACTTCCAAATAAGTCATTCCATCCTTCATCCTTCATCTTCTTTTTGGTGTTTGTCAAACCGCTCGCATTGTGTGACACTAATTTTCAAATGATTCAAAAAACCAAAAAGAAAATATAAAATTTCAAAAATTAAAAACATTAAAACTTTGTAACCAAAACTTTCTTAAGAATTACGTGATCGTTGATTCTTCATTGTGAGATACGTAAGAGCAAGGCTAGTCCTTGTTAGGTTCACCTCTAAAAATTCAATCCTTTTCCAAATAACCTTTTTTCAAAGAACTACGTAACCCTGATTTCTCATTTTGAAGGTGAATACGTAGAACCAAGGTCAATCATTGTCGGGCCCAAAAAACTAAAAAATATTTTTGTTTCTTTTTAGTATTATTGTATAATTATTTTTGGGGAAAATTAACATGTTGAAAACCACATAAACTTTGCATGTTTAATTAAAGGTACTACCATCGGGAGAGCGTTGTAGGGTGCTAATACCTCCCCTACGCGTAATCGACTTCCGAACCCTAAAATCTGGTTTTTTGCAGACTTGCTTTATCTTTATGGTTTTTCATAGTTTTTAGAATAAATTATGGTGGCAACTCCAAAATCTCTTTTTAAACTCGTTTCTTTTTTGGTTCGTTGTTTCGTCATGATTTCAATTGCGACAATGGACAAGGACTTTTAGGAGCATTAAGAATTGAGAACGTTACATAAACGATATTTATTTAAGCTTTTTTGAATAGTCACCTCTTTCGTGTTAGTATTGCTTAACTCCTAAGTTGTCACTTGAATGATTACAAATGAGAACTTTAAACTTGAGTGTAGAGCATTGTTGCTCAAGCGATTAGTTCAACGTTTGAGTGATAACTCTCCTTACTCAAGTTGAATTCCAAACCATAAGCGAGAAAGAGGTCACAAATAACCCTGCTCTTAGTGAAACTTGTTATTCAAATGACACATGATTGCTCAAGCATCGCCCTTATAGATCAAATGACTCGTGGCTTGAGCATGGAAGGTATAAAGACAAATCCCTTTTTCTACAAGGTTAAACTCCTTTAATTTCATACTGATATTAAAGATATACAACCTCTCATTCAAACAACACTACACAATTTGAGCAAGGAAGCTTTAATGACTCATAAATCACTTAAGCAATTCGCTTAAGCAACATCATTTTAGAGTCTAAACCATTGTATAGTTCAACTATTCAATGAATATGACGTGATGTCATAAATTAGAGTAAAATTTTGATATTGTAATTGAAAGGTTATGAAGTAATTTTTTATTTTGTGAATGATATAAATTTAATTAAAGTTACATATATGAAATGATATGTAAAATATTATTTGTAAGTATGCATTTAAAATGAACATATACTTAATTAAACTATTTTTAGCTTTGTCAAAACATATGATACAAATATTTTCAAAAATGTTATTTCTTATTATATATCTAATTAATATTTAGATATTTTTGTTGATCAATAAATCACATATATGATTATGATTTTATATTTACATCATGGATATACTTACATATAAATATGGTTATTAAAGAAATAAATTACATATATAATTATATTTATTACACGAGTATGATAGATTTTATAAATAATTTTTAAATATCTTTTTAGGTAAATAAGTCAAACTTAATATAAGAAAAATAATTTGTAAATGATATTTGTACTATTTATATATAATATAATAAATTGGTCATATTTATAGTCATATTTTCAACACCTCAGGTAAAAACATGTACATCTAAAATACATGATTGAATATTTTATAGGTTGTTTAATAATGACTTGATAATAAATGATACAATAAATTTAACAAACAACAAATATGTTAAGTGATATTTGTATCGAATAAATTGAGTTTATTTTTAATTGATGAAAAATCTCATATATATATATATATATTTAAATATTTATAGTTTTTGTGAATTTTATTTTGATAATAGAACAACATGTTAGTGTGTATACTATAGTTATATGGAGTTTTGCATGCTCTCTTATGGGTGCATTCTATTCTCTCTATATAGAAACCAAACACAAGTGCAGAAAAAATGGGTATCTTGACGTTCCCTTTTAGGGTTAAAAAGCCGCATAGTAAGTATGTCATAGGGTACCACCATAAATAAATGCATTCTGAAAACTGGAACAGTAAAAAGGAAGCCATGAACAGTGAACCACTTTAATTCGAATAATAGCATGTTTTTAGTTATACGTGAAGGTAAAAAAAAAATAATTAAATTTAAATTTTTTAGTGGTCTCAATCACATTGCACGCAATGATGAAATATTTTTCGGTTTGTGAAAAAAAAAAATATTGCCTTTGGAACAAAACAAGGCACTGTTTCGTGTCTCCCTGACCCTGATCTCATTCTCCATCGCCTTTGTTACCGACCCATTTTAACTCTCTCTCTCTCTCTCTCTCTCTCATACATTTCCCCGTTACTCTCTCTCCATTTTCATTTTCTTCTTCTTCTTCTTCTTCTTCTTCTTCAGTGTTTTCTCAGTTATCGTGTGACCTTATCCTAACCCCTTTTTCTGTTGCGGAGGTGCCTCTGGGGCGTTGTGCAGATCAACCCACAATCTTCAATTGTTGTTGGTCTGCTCCTTCTCTCTAAAAATGCTTTCTTTCTTTCTTTCTTTCTTTCTTATCCCTTATTCCCATTTAATATTTTCAACAATACTTTGTGTGCCCTCTTTCATTCCCATCCTTTTTACTCTTTGGGTGTTTCTGTATGTGATGAAAAACTATTGCTTTACCTCAGGGATTCATAAAACTCTATCATCATATCACTCGGATGTTTGCCCTGTTTCCTAATCTTTTTTTGTCTTATCCGTTGCCAAGTGAGGCTCTCCTTACTGCCTGCTGTGATGGGATACTTTTGCATTTTATTTTTGTTTAGCTCGTTAACACGTTTAATTTCCTAGAAATGTGTTTAATTAGAATGAAATGTTGCACTCTATCCTTTACTAGCATGTTTTACTATCCTTGCACTTTCCTGATTTTCGTGTGTAGTTTGGTCTGCTGGAAGAAATTTGTGTTCTCCTTAGTTCAGAGTTGATCATTTTTTCCATTTTCAATCTGTCTGCTTGTTGTTGTTTTTACTGTTAGCTTTGTTTGGTTGCCTTTAACAAATTTTCTGGCATTTCCTAGGTGTTTACCATGGATGGTATTCATGGGGGTGATTCTCGGATACACATCAGTGATGGACAGCATCCTATACATGTGCCATATGTGCAAGAACATGAGCATCACGGACTGCACCATATGAGCAATGGTAATGGGATTGATGAGGATCAGAATGATGGTGGTGATACTAACTGTGGTGGAAGTGAGAGTGTGGAAGGTGATATCCCCTCCAGCCATGGAAATCTCCCTGACAATCACGCTGTAATAATGGACCAAGGGGGTGATGCTGGGGATCAGCTTACGTTGTCTTTTCAGGGCCAAGTTTATGTCTTTGACTCCGTGTCACCAGAAAAGGTGAATCAACTTATGATTTTTTCACTTTTGCATTGACATGATACGGCATTGCTCCTCATGTCTACAACCTACTATGTCTCGACTTCTCAAGCCTTATATGGAAATATTGATTTCCAGTGGCTATTTAAGTATGTTCAATTTAAAGACTCCTATATTGTTGTGCATGGAATATTGATGATGCTTGAGTTATAAATAATAGAATGCATTGATGAAACCATGGTCTAGTAGCACTAGGGTGAAAGTTTGTTTCACAGCCTCTAGACCAGCAATGTTGTAAGCAACCGAGTATAAGAAAACAATAAACTCCATACACCAGAGGTAAGAAGTTTTGCAATGGGATTAGTGGACACACTAGACATGAATGCAATAAAAGGAACGTTGGAATAACACCTGTTGTAGAACAAGAGTGATAGAATCTGTCTTAGGTGGTTTGGATGTGGAGAAGACTTGTGGAACTCTCTTAGTAAGAAGAGTAGGTCATCTAGAAGGTAGCCTTATTGCTTTGCTAGAGAAAGGTTAATGTAAGTGAGAAAATCATAGGTGATGTGATAATTTTTTTTTGTGGTGAATGGTTTGTCTTTTGACATGATTAACTATAGAACATGATGTTGCTCCTGAATTCTTTGCAGCCAACCTTTTGGAATTTTATTCTTTATAACTGCCGTTTCTCGCTGTGAATAATAGGTTTATGTATTTTATAACAATCCCATAATCGCAGGGATTTGTCTCATTAGGATTATCTGTCCATATTTCCTAAACTAATCTACAGCTTCATGTATTTATAGGTTCAATGACCTCATAATTGATATAAAGTAGAATATTATTTCTTCTAAACTTGAGAGTATCAATTAAGAAGTGTTCACTAGTTATTTTCCTCTTACCCTTTCCAGCAGATGCACAGGCGCAAACGTTTATTGTCTCAACCTTCAATAAATTCCATGTTAAATTTATCATTATTTGCAGTTTAACAAGCTTCTTTGTTACGTTTTATATTGTGATTGTACAGATGGCTTGAACCATTAAAAATTTTATCCATTATCGACCAAGTTAGAAACTACTACCAACTCATTGATTCATTGATGAAAATCCTGCGATGTTTTTCCCTCAGGTTCAAGCTGTGCTGCTGTTACTGGGAGGCCGTGAAATACCTCCAACCATGCCTACCATGCCAGTGTCTCCTCACCATAATAACCGGGTATTACTGCATTATTTGGTTGGAATGCAATTGATGCTCTTTTTCTTGTCAAATAATTGGCTCATGAAGTATTTTATTAGGGATTTACTGGTACTCCACAAAAATTCAGTGTCCCTCAGAGATTAGCTTCGTTGATTAGGTTTCGTGAAAAGCGGAAGGAACGAAATTTTGACAAAAAAATTCGGTATACTGTTCGGAAAGAAGTAGCATTACGGTATGGTGTTTCCTATCATTATTTTTTAGATTAAACTTACACATATACTTGTTCGCTTCTTTGGGTTAAAATTGTGACTTTACTGTAGTCCATTTACGTTTATAATTTTGTGTTATTGATAACACTAGAAGGGTGAAAACAGAACCTAGCGGTGAGTTGTTTACTAGAGCATCGTTATCATGTATCGCCTCATTGTAGCTTTTGGGATATCATGTCTAAATTCTCAGAATCCATGATCTATTATAGTTTGGTTTGTTAGGTTTTTTCAGTCTTTGAAGTTTGCCGATGGCAAGGATATTTTTCTGAAAAAACCATAAAAGGTATAACTTTGATAACAAGCACCAATGACGTGGCTTAGGTGTAACTCTGCAATAAATTGGGGATTTGATTGCCAGACAATCCAATGCATGGTAACGTATTGTGCAATACACGATACAAATCATACAATGTGATTATTCTCCCTCACGATACAACTTGTTGAAACAATCGCTTTTGCTCCCGAATCATTCTTGTATTGTGTGAATCCTGATTGTTGTTTGAATTGCACCCTGAGTCGTAGTAAAATTGCATTCGGGTTTTACCACAAACTGGGTCAGGTCATGCGACCCAGTTTGAGAAAACCCTAAATTTACTTTCTTTTTCAGCGTGAACTTAGCGGAAATAGATGCGTAATGGTTCATCTGAGCTTTCCCTCCAACCCTTAGCACAAACTGAGTTGGAACAGTAGGACAGTGGAAGATTGTGAACAATGGAAAAGGGGAATAAAGGAACAGTAAAAAGCGGAACAGTTATCATGAACTGAGCGACTCTTTAGCAACACATGTTGGTGCAGTAATGTTGAAATAGGAGATGAGGAAGAAGTTGAAGACATTGAAGATGTGGAAGAAGTTCTAATAGAAGGTGAAGATGATTTGAATGATGTAGATATTGGAGAGGAAGAGGATGGAATATGAATGATTAGGATATAATTTTTTTTGTTTTTTTTTTTGTTTTTGAGGTTGTTTAGCATGTGTAAGCGACAACCATAGTATGCAGTAATTATGCAGTAGCAGCAGTAACAATGCAGTTTTTTGGATGGCTATAATGCAAGATTTGTTTACTAGCACATAGCCATGGTTATAGGAATGTAATGCAGCAACAACGTTGTTTTTTTGGAGGTTGTGTTGCGGAAATTGTTTAGTAAATACACATAGATACAACCACTGTTTTTGACTATGTGGTTGTTTTGTTATTAATTGTATCTTTGCATTATAAATTTAAGAATATGTTGCACTTTTTGACCTTTGTGTGAATCTTACCATTCCAATATAAAATGGTTCACGATTTAAAATATAAATTCTCTTATACATAATTTGTGCCATCTACCTTCTTTAGCATTCTTAAAGTGATGTAGAAGTGCAGTGAATGCATGATATCTTGCAAGTTTATATGCCTATGTTTGTTTTTTTAATGTCCATATATTTCTAAATCCACATCCTGAGTGGCAATGTTACCTTAATATATCTGCACCACTTTCTGACAAACACAAGTAACTTCTGTAGGATGCAAAGGAATAAAGGTCAGTTTACATCTTCAAAGTCCAATCACGATGAATCTGCATCAGCTGCAACAAATTGGGGGGCAAATGAAAACTGGTCGGCAGAGAATAACGGATCCCAGCAGCAAGATATTGTGTAAGTTTACTAATTCATCTTAGGACTAGAGGGAGATTATGTACATATCATTTAACAAACACTGTTCTGTCAATTTATGTCAGTTGTAGGCATTGTGGCATCAGTGAGAAGTGCACACCAATGATGCGACGCGGGCCTGAAGGGCCAAGAACCCTCTGCAATGCTTGTGGTCTTATGTGGGCAAATAAGGTAAATGAGAGTTATGTTTATTTCTCATATCCATTGCTACTGTTTTGAATATTCCATGTTGCGCTGTAAATTAAATTATTGTCTGAACATCACAAAATTAAGGTACATTGTGGTGGTTTATTTTTGTCCAATTCATATTGACATTCTAATACTTAATTATAATGGCATTTATGCATAGTAATGTAGTGTCAATAATTTGATGGCTATTCAAATATATCTATTGACTGTAATGCATAGTCCAGCTGGTCACACAATGATATTAGATGCTGTTATTCTGTATGCTTATTTCATCTACTTATAAAATAAAGAAACGAATGTGTTTTTGGTCTTATACTTTCGTTAAACATAGTCAAGGTTCCTATTCTTTCATATTTATGAATTTGGTTATCAAATTATAAAAACTCCGTATTTAGTTCCTTCTCTCTAAAATGTCTTCACGGTTTTTAAAGTTAGGAGGTACTAGATGCACATGCTTTACAAGTTTGAGGTCCAAATTTATGAATAAGAAAGGATGAGAACCTTGACTATATTTGACTGAAAGTATTAAATAATTAAGCCACAGTAAATTGTGGAACCTTGATTCCCATGAGTTGGCTGTGCCTTGGCCCTTTGATAGACCATGGAAACGAGAGAAATACTGGAAAACTTTGTTAGCTGTTAAGAGAAACAAAACCTTGTGAAACAATGTCACAAATACTTCAATTTGTTTCACTTTTCCGTTTTCAATATTGTCTCTTGATAAAGAGAAGTTGAAAGTTGTCCAATTTATAAACTATCTCAAGAAAGAAATGAGATTGTGTTATCCCTAGGTAGTAATTTATGATGAAAACGGTTTATAATTTTTTTATTTTAGGGAAGGGTTTTTGATCTGGATTTTCATGATTTCAGTTATTTATTTATTTATGAATTTTTATACACTTTTAAGTATGTATCTTGCACGTGTTGTGTCTTAATGTTTTTAGAATAATTATATCAGATGCTTGTATTTTATATATCAAAGGCAAAAGCTGACCATTGTTGTTGGAGAGGCCAATACCTTATAAACCCCACAATTGGATCAAAACAAAATGTTATGAAGTTTTAATATCGTGTGTATTTATTATTTAATCACGTAAATTTAGGAATCTGTGAATGTAACTCTACATAAAATCGGAAATATAAAAATGCTTTGAGAAGAAAACAAAGATAATACATGAAAGCTTTGCAATGAATGTTTTGGCACTGATTTTGAGAGACAGAATAGATAAAAGATTCTATATATCCTTGTGGGGTATGGACCACAATATGCCAGTTCACTCTCTAGCCTTTTATTAGGTTGAGGAAAATATAAAATTATTAATTTGTTTTTCTTCAATGGTATCTCACCAAAATGAAGTTAAAGAAGTTACAACACAATCAGTAACTTTCTCTTAAATATCTGACCGATTTACTATCTGGAGATGAGGAAAATGTTTCATTTGAAACATATTTCAAATCGATTTAAATTCCGTTGGATTCTTATTCCACTATAAGTATTGCACAAGTTCTCTTATTTTTATTTAGACTAATATCAGTTACATTCAGCAAATTTTTTTTATGTCGTATATTAATTTAGTTTTTTGATATATTCTCATTTTTCTGAACCTTAGGGAACCCTGAGGGACCTATCAAGGGCGGCACCCATATCTGGACCAATCAAGAATGAGGTCAGATACCATGAATTCATTAAATTTCATGCTGTATTTCTTGCAAACTTAATTTTATGACCTTAATTTTCCCTTGAATTGAATATTTACAGAATAAAAGTTTGGAGGCCAATCAGATAGTAGTCCATAGAGTTGCAGGAGAAGCTGATGATTCATCGTGATGAACTTTATTTTGGTCAGAATGGAGAGGGATTTCATGAAATAAGGATGGTGGGAGAATGTTTGCCCCTAGATAAAAAATTGTAGTAGGTGGCTTATTCTACTATGTTTTTAGTGAATGAAAATGTTTAAATGAGCATTCTGTATTTTGTTTTAAATATATGCAGAAGAAGGTCATTATTGCCCGTGACAGCTAGTTCTTTTCTGATATTTTTTCTTATTTTGAGTATGCTGAGCAGCTTCAATGCTCTTCCTGATCCTTATTAAGTTTGAGCTGTGTAGCTGTATTTATAAAAAAAAGAAAATTGTTCCTTTTTCATTTACACCTTTCAGTAATTAGTGATTTTCAATTCACATTTCAAGTTTTTCAACATGGGGTAGCTCGTTACAAGGAGCAGAATATGAAAAGGGAACTATCCCTGGTGTAAAGGACAAATAAATTACACTAATTGAGCAATCAAATTCTGAAAAATGCTACAACAACCTTGATATTAAATCCTTAATTTATCATGATGGGTATATCTATTACAAGTCCTGCTGCGCTTAAACCGCTTTTAGATCGCCTCTTGTTCCTGCAGTTTCAGGCTACGGTCTGCCCACATAAAATGAAAGCTTGAATTAGGCATTGAGCAGCGTGAGTTTGATCTGGTGCTCCAGAGACAATAACCAGACCCTCGGTGGCTCCAGGTTTTGGATCATGAATCGCCACGTTTGCACCAGACGTCTGAGGAAAACCCAATGGAACAAAACTGCTATAAGACAACCGTTCAGCAAAACAGTAAGAAATGAATTACTAATCAGATATAAACAGACCTGTCGAATCTGAGTGAGGTTGCCATTCTTCTCCCCATAAACGTGGGTTAAGTACATATGAGGGACGGTGATCTCAATTGTTAAGTTATTTGGATTCTGTAATGGGTGTCCATTCCTGCAAATAACATAAAAACCAGTATAAGGTATTTGGTACAACACCTGCTTTTATAAATGTTGGAAAAACCTATCGACTTAGATACAATATACTGTCACTTCAAAAATATATACTTCTTCCTAAACTCACTTTCCAGGGTTCTCATTTCTGGAGGAAAAACTAGAAGTATCAGCTGTTCCTGGATTTCCTCTGTTAACTGCCTGAAATATAAACCTAAAGCGTTATAAACTTAGTTCCGAAATATTAAGGGCAGGCTGGAGGGAGGTGTTTACACCCCCGTCCCCCTCCTATCCCACCACCCAAAGAAAAGAAAGAAAAGAAAATATAAGATGATTAGACCACATATATCAGATCCCCAGGCATTAAACCCTATATTTGAAAGGGAGACTGACCAGAGGATGCCATGATCTTGGAGAAGTTGGCCCTTCATAACCACGAGGATAGGGAACTCGTTCCATGTTTGGGGGACCACGTCCCATACCATGTACAAATGCATGTTGCTGATGGTCAATAGGCATGGGGGGAACAGTTGAATGGTCGATTCCATGGTGCCCAACTTGATGAGGAGAAGGAGGAGGGTGGCCAGAGGACATCATGTGATTTCTTGGACGAAATAAAGGAGGTGGCATTTCTGGATAGGGTGGCAAATGTGGTGGTGCATTAAAATTTGGAGGGGTCCTTACTGGGAAAATGGTTTCCCTAATTCTGCTTGTTATATGAAACAAAGCATCCTGTACGGATTGTAAGCTCCCAATAACCTGCGATGGAACATAATTTTATTTAATCTGCTAGATCGTACTCGTTGCACAGAAGACCATCAAAATACAAAAATTAAATCTACATATATGCATATTCACAGCAGGATTATCAGCAAACAAGAACCGGATGTCCTTACTTTCCCACTAGCTGCTAAATTATGTGAGTAAACAAAATCCTAGTTAAAATCAGGATCTCACCTCAAATCGGGAAGGGAGGTAAAGAATAATCACACATTGTAAATAGGATTTTACAAAATTCATAATACAATATAATCCTAGAACCTAGATGTCAACAAACGTTCCACAACATAAAGGTTGTTGTGTGGGTTCACACAAAGATAAAGGATGGGTTTGTAACAGAGGATGAATGGAGGAAGACGGACAGAGAACAGCACCAGCTCAGTGAATGAAGGAAGAATGACCTGGAGAAAAAAGGAAGAACAGAGGAAGAACGGTTGGCGATTGCGTCACATAGTGATTAGGTTTCACCAGTTTACCAAATCAAACAAGACAATGGTGTGCAATGTTCAAAGTGAGTCGTGATAGAAATATAAAAGGGGGAAAGTCGTATCAATTGTCCAAACAAGACGCCAACAAAAATGTATAATCAAAGGATTTTAGCTATTTTGGGATTTAAATTGTGATTTTAGACGGATTTTAACTAGGAAATTTTGTCCAGGAACAAGTATTTCTCGACCCACTAGACTAGAAACAAATCTCGCTCGTAGTTGTAACTGGTGCTATGCTAGCTTAATGAGTTTCGCACACAGCACAAGATCAAACAAGGGTTATCCGCTACAGGATCGTTCCCAATGTGTGTAAACGCAGAAGAGCCAACTACTATGCTAGTCCACAGGTTTTTTTAAACTAGGTTTTGAATATTTGTAGGGATTAAAAGAGCAAAATCAAGGGATTTTATGATTTGAATCTGGATTTTAACTACTATGGCACCAACATAAGAAGTTATCATCACATCCTTGTACTCATTACAATAAGCATTTATTTGGATTCTTAAAAAGTGAGAAAGAAAGATTAAAAAATTTGTGGGATCCACAAATTTAGCAATCCGTCCAAAATGCGAAGAGAGAAAGATCTTGTTAATGGCCAGAATACCAATATTTTGTATCTATTTCTTAAGAATATATATATATATATATATATATATATATATATCATATTTGCATTTGTTCTCTTTCCTTTCATTTTCTTTCTTAAACTGGCAACACGGGGTATTTCAATAGCCATATGCAGAAAAGCAACTCGCTTAAAACCTGGGAAAAGTTCACACAGGATTGAAACTAAAGTTGAACGGTAGGATACAAAGTCGGAGTAAGCCAAAGAAAATGAAAAGACATAACTTGGTTTTTCTCAAGATACACTAAAAATTACAGAGAAAAACTCAAATTAGAGTCAAAAGTATTTAGATTCAAGGGGAAGAGAGATAAACGACATTTCCTAATGACTTGGTAAAATGGGAAATTTTGCAGCCTTTATTCTATCTGTCGTACTTTTTACCTCTATTTGGTACAGAGGAAAGAAATGTTTGAAATTCAAGTTGAAGAAAAAATGGAAGAAAATTTTAAAATTTGTTTCTAAAGGTTATCTTTCCTCTTTCTTTTATCTTAATTTTCTCTTTAACCATTACACAAAGAAAATGCATCATATAATTTGAATAGTACATCTAATTAAATGTGCATATAATTCACATGAAAGTGTCTAAAGCACCAAATTACCTGTACAACTTCTTCATTTTGGGAAATGAACTTGACTTGTTCCTTTGAAAAAATGCGTATACTGGCACCTGTGGCCCTTCGCATTTCAGATATAACAAGACCTCCCTTGCCCAAGAGGCAGCCAACCTGTGGTGAACGCACAAGAAGCTTAGCCACAACTGCAGCACTTGGCTCAAACCCAATCTCTGTAAGTCGGCAATGGACACGGATGACAGCTTCTTGTGCAGGGGAATGCTTTTGCTCGAACACCTGCAGAAGATTATATCATGTTTAGCTTGTTTACTTAGCAAATATCATGGAAATTGTATATCAAGTTTTATAATTTTCTGCTACAACACTCTCATAAGCTGCAAGCATGTTTTACAAAGAAAACTACCAATACAGAGAAGTTACCATGATTAGAATAACTCAACAGCAACTCAGAGTAAACACTCTGAAGATGAACCCCAGCCAGAAAAATCAGACAAAGGTTACCTGTTTGATTATAACAAAAGAACAATCATATTTTAGATTTTTAACAAAGATCTCCAGAATAACTTGATACCAGAGAGCCAGCTCACAATAACCTCAACAAGCAACCAAAGTTACAAACAAGAAACTTTCCAAGACATTATAAGATCCAACATAATTTACTCCCATCAAAGCAAAAATTTGCACACAAAGACATAGGAAGATCAACTTTGTGTAACAAGCTATCATACACAGGTAGAGCATTGTGTATCAGACAAATAAACTAGTTGATCTCATACCTCTCGTGCAGATATCACAACAATGCGCTCATCTGAATCAGGTCCAGCCTCAACAATTTGGATAGATGCACCAGTTTCATTCTGCAGAGCCCGCACCACAGAACCACCTTTGCCAATAAGACTACCAACTTTATCATGGTGGCACAACAGCTTGAAGACAACCTCCTCTTCTACAAACATCCTATGAGGTGGTCCAGCACTTTCTGGACCCGGAAAAGAATAACCTCTGGAATGGTGATCAGGGGGAGCATATGAACCAGACGACCCATAACCACGTTGAGGATAACCATCAACCTGAGCAGGACCTGCTCCAGAAGGTTTAAACGCAACAGAATTTGGCCCATTGTTATCATGAAGACATGTTGAAACAGATAAAAGCGCTTTCTTTACTGCCGTAAAGTTTCCTGTTATCTGCACACATCACAAGCCAGAACTCAACATCATTGTATCATAGTCCATAGTAAGAAAAATACCCAAATCTGTTTTAATAAACTTCTCCAAAGCATTTATTAAAGAAAAAAACTAGGTTAAGTGTATAATTTAGTCCCGTGACGAATTCTTAATTTGGTCTCTATATCTAAAAATCTAAAAGTTAGTACCTATAAGTGTCAATTTGGTTTCGTCACCGTTGTGCCCTTGCACACTCTTAATTTAGTCCGTTTGTAGTGTATTTTTAATTTGATCTTTATTGCACACATCAATGGCCCCAACTCAACATCATTGAATCACAGTCCATATTAGAAAAAGACCCAACTCTGTTTTAATAAACCTATACTAAGCATTTACAAGGGAACAAAAAATAGGTTAAATGTATAGTTTAGTCCTTGTAATCCTTGTATATGTAGCGAATTCTTAATTTGGGTTTTGTACGTAAAAGTCTACTAAATCGGTTCATATTCGTGTAAACCCTACTTGATTTGGTCTATGCCACCATTATCCCCTTGCAGCTTAGTTTAGTTCCAAGTAATGTCGCATATTTTTATTTTTGATCTTCACACAAGTAAAGCATCTCATAATTTGGTCACATACATGTATCATTCTTAATTTGTTACCTACATAAAAGTAAAAGTAAGCAAAGTTTCTCCATAAGCTAATCTGAATTACTTATATATCTTAGCCATGATTTGGGCAAGAAGATGAACTTATGTTACAAATTCTGCAAGTGTTTACGAAGAAATTTATCAAACGGCAAAGAGTGCGCGCGTTTAGATTAGATAATAATAATAATAATAATAATAATAATAATAATACCTGAATGAATTCGTCTCCGGTAGGAGGAAGAGGGGGTTGATCCTTGGGCAAAACCCTAATGTGAGCCCCACTCTCTTGCCTGATCTTTTCGACGATCTTGCCTCCTCGCCCGAGAACACAACCAACCTGATAGCTGGGCGCCATCAATTTACACGACACTGTCGAATTGCTGGAATTCTTAGTTTCATCTTCCACCGTTCTTTCAAAAACCCTAATCAATGCAGCCTGCGCAGCCGATTCCTCGCAAGAAACTGCGCCCGCCGCCGCCGCAACGATGACAACAACACGCTCCTCCGCCGCGCCCAAGTCCTCCACTATAATCTTAGCTCCGTCGCCGGCCAGAGCCGTTACGTCCGCCGCCTTCGAGGCCGGACACACGATGCGGAAAACAGCTTCGACCGCTGGTGGCGGCGGAGCATGGCGGCGCTTCTTGCTGTTGTTGTTGGACATCACATCAAACATCAAACTCACTCCAACCCAACAATCACTTCCTCATCGTTTATTTCGCATCCTAGTTGCTATGCAATTTACACGTGTGCACACGCACGAATCTGGATTCGCTGCGTCCTTTTTTCCGCGAGAATATGGAGTCGCTAATCAGATCCGTTGGATACGATTTGAATCTAATTCCTTTATTGCATAAACAAATTTTAGAATGCAAAGTTGGGATTGTTTCTATTCAATGACATTAGTTTTTTTACTTGTTAAACTACATATTATATTACACCATTAAGTTATTCCATTATTTAGTACAATAAAAATATTTATGTCCACTAAATATTTTTAATTTATTTTAAATTTGATTAAAAATACACCAATACCTTAACAATATCTATACTTATTTATACTTATACATACTATTATTATTATTATTATTATTATTATTATTATTATTATTATTATTATTATCTATAACTATATATAAAGGGGATTCCATCTTTTGTGTCCACATTTCATAATTTCAACTTTATCCTTTACAATTTAATTATTTATTAAATTTTTAAAAATTAACAGTTATTTTTACAAGTTTTTATAAAACTATTTACTTATCTCCTTCTTCTTTTTTCTCCTAATATTTATCAACATTTTTTTTTCATAATTTCTCCATATATTTCACTTTATTTTTTATAAATATACTTTTATTTTGTTTATTAACTTATTCAAAAAATACGTACACACTGACGCTATCGCGCCTGTGTTTACGCTAGTTATTATATAAATGGAATTCTTCATTTTGATACACATTTTTTTATATTTATTCTTTAAATAATTATTTTTTAAATTAAAATAATTATTTTATTAATTTATTTTTAAAATAATTTTTTAATATTAAATATATTTTCTTTGATTGTGTATTTTAATTTAACATTTTTTAAATTAAAATAATTATCTATAATAAAATTATAAAAAATATTTATATTTGTTTTTGTAATTATAATGATAATTTTATTATTGTTTTGTCATCATAAAACTTATGAACACACATTGACCCATGTGTTTTCAAGTAGTATTATGTAAATGAATTCCTTTTTTGGTGTTCATTTATTTTTTATTTTTACTCTTTAAATAAATCTTTTAAAAAATTTAAAGTAATTACTTTGTCAATTTTATCCATTAAGTGACTTTTTTTAAAATTGATATTTTATATTTGACATTGCCAATGGGTTTCACCCTACCACTCACGATGTTAGCCTTTAAGCGTCTAAGGCCATTATCCTGCCAAAGACTAGGGCCTCCCGCTACTCTCACCACTTGGGTCAGATTTCTCTACCTGAGACTCACTGACCCTTTAGAGTTTCGGGATGCGATCCTTACTTGAATCCTTATCCTAATATATACACTACACGCCACCATGAAGTCTCCCCATGGGACTCATGGAATTACGCCTATCACACCATCAGAATCATGTTTCTCATACATTTCCCACCTCTTTTTGGTCATTCATCCAATTTTCATGTTAAAGCATCACGAAACCACAACCCATGATGAATCCCATACCAAGCATGCCAATTTCGTTCATAAAATCCAAACACCCAAGCATATTCACTCATATCATATTTAAGAGGAATAATCAAAACAATGCATGCAATAAATCATTTAACAGCCAAGGAAACATAACACGCACTCGCACACTCGCTCAGGCGAGACGCTGACCTTCCTGATGCAGCGGATTCTCGCCCAAGCGAGATAAGATAAAGGGGTCTTCACGCATTCTCGCTCAGGCGAGATGCTGTCCTCACAGAAAACAACGAATTCTCGCCCAGGCGAGACGCGCGACAGTGGAGGCTTCATGAGATCTCGCTCAGGCGAGGCCTTCTCGCCTGAGCGAGACCGTGCGTCGCTCAAAACGGGAAAGGGCCGCCTAGGCGAGTTCTCGTGGCAGGGAGCACTCTGGTACTCTCGCCTAGGCGAGACGAGCTCGCTTGGGCGAAATTAGCAGAGTTCATCACTGTCCACCCACATGCAATGGCGGA